>Ga0302262_10000030_pt1 | contig 64947 bp, 97 predicted proteins | sample II_Fen_E3_4_FD_194557 | JGI IMG/M metagenome (GOLD analysis project Ga0302262, IMG submission 194557) | Peat permafrost microbial communities from Stordalen Mire near Abisko, Sweden - II_Fen_E3_4 | ecosystem: Environmental > Terrestrial > Soil > Wetlands > Permafrost | place: Sweden: Abisko...
GCGCGCAATGCCCTCGATGTCGAAGGCCTCAGGAGGGACCCAAGCAAGGGGGGGGGTGGGCGCACCATTACAGTGCAAGCGTGCCCTCAGCGCGCAGACGCCAGGGCCTTGGCCATAGCTTCACCGAACACCGCGTTGAACCTGCGATCTACCAGCGCCTTTGCGCGGCTTCGGTAATTCAACCGCTTGTTAACGGTGAGCGAATCACCGAAGCGGATCAGCAGCTTCAAGTGAGCTGGCTGCTTTCGCTTGGCAGGCACACGCTGCCAGACACCGTTGACGGTTCCGGACTTCGACTTCACCGGACCGATGAAGACATCTTTGCGAGCCTTCAACCGATCCAGAACCTTTCGGGGCAACTGCCCGTATTGGTCGAGCTTGATGTTCTTCGGGTTAAAGAGCGCTCTGCCCGACAGTACGTGGCGACCACCACCCTCGTACGGATCCAGGTACTTGGCGGCGATAGGCCGAACAAACACCGTTGCCGTGAGCGTGTCCTTGCGGGCGCCGCGCACACCAACAGACTTCTGAGTGAATGGCTTGGGCTTCTTGAAGGTGGCGGCGATGTTCTGGATTTCGTCAGCCTGGACCTCTTTGGCCAGGGCCGTCAGTGCTTGCGCAGTAGCGAAAGCAACCTGCTTGTAGGCCAAGGCCGAGAGCGATTTGGTGATCTCCTTCACATTGGCCCGGACCGAAATATCAAACGCTCCAGCCATATACCACCTCGACAGACAGGCTCTGATTAAAGCGCTTTCTTGGCCAGAGCCACCGCATCATCCCAGACCAGCTCAAGGTCATGGCCCAGAACAGTCAGGAGTGCGTGCAGTTTGCCCAAGACCGCATCGGAAACGACGCCGGTCATCGGAGTGCCAGGGGTTAAGACGACTTCATCCGATACAGACAATTGCGAATCGCCACCCTCCTGCGCCAAAGCACTACCAGTCACCGCAGCAGGCGCAGCTACGGAAACACCGTTCAAAACGTCATCTACACCAATAATGATTTCGTCAGCCATGCTCTTGCCCTTCGTGAATAGCCCGGAGACCCAGGCGCGGATTGAGTTGAACAGCTTCATTTCGGTATCGCCCCAGCAGGATCGAATACATGGCCGCGCCTGGCCCAGGCGTAAAGCACTACGCCTGCATGAAGCATCACGCCGAACGGGTTGACCCAGTGCCCCTGGATGGCAGTAACGAACGCGCCAAACGCGCCAATGGCAACCAAGTAGAAGGCTGTGCACAGAAGCGGCTGATCGACCGGGCGGACTTTTCGCAGGTAGTCGCAGGCCGCCAGGGCAACGAGGACGCACAGGAACGCGTCCACCGCACTCATTGCCGATACAAGGATGGTGTTCATGTCAGGCACCTCGCGCCGCAGGGAATGCCCCTATGAACGCCTTGATAGCTGGGATGATGTTCATCGCTGTCAGGCCCAGCACAAATGCCACGCCGCACAACAGATCATCAGTCACCGCAAGGCCGAGCTTTGGGGCAAGCCACAGCGTCACTGGCTGAGTCAGGTAAACCGAAAACCCGAAGCCTGTAGCCACAGCGGTCGCCGCCTGCCCTCGCGTCAGATCTTTCAGAAAACCAAGAGAAAGAATCGAGCCGATGAAAGCTGCCATGACCACGCCGTATTTGACCAGCACCACGCTTACGGCAGTGCTCGCTGGTTCTGCCATTGCTCTCTCCGGTACAAATTGAATCAGCCCCAGCAGCACTCCCAGCCATAGCGATGGGCGTGGAGGAGCCGAAAACGAAAAAGCCCCGGCGAATGCCGAGGCCCAATGAAGTTCAGGAAGCAAAAAGCCCAGCGAGTGGCTGGGCTTTATTCGTCGTCTCTCATAACGCGCAAGATCGACATGATGGGGTTAATTTACGGCCAGTCGGCCAATGGGTCAAGCGGCATCTACAAAGATTTGTTCGCTGTCGAATATCTCGGTCGCGTGGATCACGGCCTGCTCTTCGAGCCTCTCCAAACGCTTGTGGATTCCGCCTCTCCAGTTGCGGCGCGTTCTCTCCGGGGAGCCAGCCAGATCCCAGGTGTTCATATCGTAGAACTCGGAGGGGAGCACGATCATGTCGGTGGAGCGCTTCCCAACCTGAACACCCTTCAGCCTCGGTATGGCCCAGGCCGTCAGCGCCTTATAGATGAACAGTTGCGGTGCCGGTGACACCATTCGAGCCACCAGCCTGCCGATGGCTCCGACCTTGTTGGCCTTGTGCGTGGAGTACTTGGCCACCAGCACATCCCACTGCGCCGGGTCGAGTTGACGGTGCAGTAGCGCGTAGAGGCAGCAGTCGTAGTCGAACTTGTCGCGCACTGACAGCGTGCTGCCGGTGCCACCCTGCCGAAGGTCGGCGTCGATCAGCTTCTGCCAGGACTGCTTGGTGCTGTTGTCGATGTTGTCCGCTGCCAGCACCCGCACCAGGGTGCCCATCACGTCTTTGTACATAGCCATGGCTCAATCCCCTGTGTAGTTGGTGCCGCCGGCGCCACGACGGTTGTTCTGTTCGTACTGCGCGGAAGGCCCGGATGGGGCCAGCTTGCGAAATTGCGCAAGCAGATGATCGGCGGCCTGCAGGCGAATGCTCAGCTGCGTCACCAGCACCTCCAGCGGCAGCGCCTCACCGGTTTCGGCGGTGACCCAGCCCGAGGCGTTGCACTGCACGCAGGCCAGCTCATGGAATACGCCCTTGATCACCGCGCGCCCGCGGCATGCCGGGCACTTGGCCAGGTCCAGTTGGGCGGCGCGGAATGCTGGGCCGTGGGAATTCTTCATTATCCGACCACCCTCAGCCCCTGATCACGAAGCGCCTTCTCCGCCACTTCGCGAGCCCACAACGCATCCGGATCGCCCATCACGGCAGGAAATGGGTTGCTGACTCGCAGAGTTTCTCGAGACGCCCGCCATGATTCCCAGCGAGCGCAATAACGAGCGGCACGATCAGCGGAGCAGCAAGCCACGCACTGCACGATGTAATCACCTGCCGGGCCAACCTTCGACTCCCAGCACATGCCGCTCGGGACCGGGAAGCGCTCCTCGAACTGGGCGCGGTTTACGTCTGTTTTCATCATTTTTAAACCTCGCCCTTAACAAATTGTGGTTCTGGCTCGCAGGCCCCGCCGTTCAAGGCGTCTACGAGGTTTTGCGAATCTTCATATCTAACGCCTGTCTGCGCGTAAATCGACTTGAAGCCGCGCTCATCTAACCAGTTGTGCCACTTCACCAAGGCCAGGCGGCGCTGCTCTTTGGCCTGGGTATTGATGTAGGTGGAAGCGATCTTGCCCAACGAGTGGTTGAGCAGCATCTCGCCGATGTGGCCGTCGACGCCAAGGTCAGTCCAGGCGGTACGGGCCACCTTGCGCAGGTCGTGACTGGTCCAGGCGCCCTGCCCCAACCGAGTGAAGACGGCGCTCGCCTGGTTGTCGCTCAGCGGCTTGCCACGGCGTGACGGGAACAGGAAGCCACCTGCATATCCTTGGGCGGTCTGGAGGTCACGGTAGCGGCGCAGCAGTGCGACGACTTGGTCGGTCAGCGGCACCCGCAGCTCGGTCTTGGTCTTGGTGTGTTCGGCCGGCAGGAACCACTCGCGCTCCGGCAGCGTGATATCCGCCCAGCGCGACTGGCGGGTCTCACCGATGCGGGTGCCGTGGCAGAGCATCATCACGGCCAGCATCGCGTCGCCCGGCGCACGCTCGAAACGCTCGGCCAGCAGCGTCACCAACTCGGGCACCTGCACATCGCGCAGTCGGGCGGGCTTGGGCTGGATTCGCGCCGATGTGAAGTTGCTGAACTTCAGTTCGGCCATGGGGTTGATGGGTATCAGATCGAGCTTGCGCGCCTGACGAAAGGCCATGGCGAGCAGCCGGTACAACTGCTGGACATACGACAGCGACAGCTCAGCCTGGGCCGGCCACATCAGCAGCTTGTCCAGGCTCTGCGCACTCACATCCCGAAGTAGCAGATCGTCCAGGCGCGGTTTGAGTTGGCAGCCGATCGCGGACTTGATGGCTGAGCGGCGCTTGTCGGACAGTGCCCGCGACCCGGCCATGCGGTCACCGAACCAATCAAGCAGCTCGCCCACGGTCAACCAGCCCGACACGCTGGCCGCGCCATCAGCCGCCACGCGCAGGCGCACCGCCGGCAAAGCCGCGATCACCTGCTTGGTGTTCAGGTCAGGAAAGGCGCCAATACGGTGCCACTGGCGCTTGTTGAGCAAGTACCAGGAACCGCGCGCACGGTTCTTGGCGAAACGAAAGTGCAGCGCCGGGTGACTGGCATCGCGCAGATCACGCACATGCTCAAGTTTGGCATTGCGGGCGATCTCGGCATCCGACAGCTTCACCGTCAGGGTTTTGATTTGGGTGCTCAAGCGCTCACCTTCCCTTCTTTGATCAAAATGGCCTGGGTTCGCATGACGCCCTCGGCGTGGTAGAGACGAACTTCGTCTCGAGTCAGTTGCACTGGGGCCCGAAGGCGCCCGTCGGCGATGTCGTGGCAGTAACCGCAGGCCCACGCAGCCTGGAAGTCGTGGGGCTTCATACCCATTCCGCAAGTACCCGCCAGGCGGTAGTGCGCGAGTACGGTGGTGGACGGCTCGCAAGAGCAGCCCGGGAATCGAACCTGGCAATCGCGGTCGCGGGCGGCGTTGGTGAGTTTGCTCACTGGCAACCTCCCGTGCGGCGGGCGCGTAATTCGGCCAAGGCCTTTTTCCCTACCTCCGGCGTTATCTTCGGTTCCAGGGCCAATTCTGCCACCGGCACCGGGCCCAACTGCTCGCCTTGCCAGATGCGGCGGCACTGGACCAAGTACTGCTTCTCGAAGCTGATCAAACCAAGCTCACGCGATAGCAGTGGAAGGCTATGAAAGCCCGCGGCGGCCGTAGCGTGGTATACGGCTGGGTGGTACCACTTCGAGCAATTGCGCATGGCGGGGTGGCAGTTTCGAAGAGCCTGGGCGTATGCGGACTCGACGCTGGGAAGCCCCAAGCCTTCAGGCGCAAAACACCAACTGACGAACACACCTGGGGCAGGAACGAAAGCCGACTTGCTCGCGCTCACAACGCGCATTCCGTGATCGATCTGCTCCATCCGAGTGATGCCGGATCGCATAAACTCGCCCAGCCACTCAAGCTTGGAGGCATTCATGACGGCCTCGGTCGGCCAGGACTGACGCCAGGCACCGCACGCACCGCGCAGCCGCAGGAAAAGATCGTCGATTACTGCCTGAGTTGAAGGATCGACAGCGACCACCGCCGGTGACTGGTCGGGCCCCTGATAGGTCGGGTCAGATCGGCGGCGAGCAACCAGTTCACCCACGGCGACCGGCTTGTTTGATCGGTTCACAGGCGCACCCCTTTCGATGCCCAGTCATCACCGGCCGAGCCTTCCTCGCTGATCGCTGTTACGGCTGCCGACCAGTTTGAAACACCAGCCGGCGGCGGTATCGAGAACGGATGTTTTGGCTACGAAGAAACCCTTGAAGCCCGACAGCAGCTCAGGCGTCAGGGCATCAGCTGGCAGACCGGCGATTTTCAGTTGAGTTTGCAGCGCCTCTTCCGGCGGCACGAATTCAGCAAACATGGCGAAGCGCTGGCGATCATCCCGCGGCTCCAGGGCCTGACGATCTTGCTCAGCAATCAATTCTTCAAGTTCGCGCTGCTGCTCTTCGGTTAATTGATGGTTAAGTGATGTATTGGGTGCAGTGGCTGCACCCCGTTCTGTCGTAGGCTGCACCCCGTTCTGACCAAGGCTGCACCCCGCCACCTCTTCACGGGGTGCAGTGTCTGCACCCCGCTTGATCATGAGGTCATACACCACAGGGCGCCGATCGTGGCGATCGATATATACGGCTGCCAACGCCTGGTTACCACGAACGATCAGGCCGCATTCTTCCAGCAGGTCGAGCTTGATACGGACGGTACGCTCGGAGAGGCCAGTGTCATCGGTCAGTGTTTTTGCCGACGGGAATGCACCAACACCGTTCGAGCTTGCATAGTTGGCCAGGCACAGCAGCACGTGACGCGCACTTGAGTCTTTGAGGGTTTGAACGGGCAGAGAGAGCGCCCAGGACATTGCTTGAACGCTCACAGCGAAGCTCCAATATTCTTTTCGGCCAGGTAGGTCAGGCCTTTGGGTGTTACTAGTGCCTGGAATGCTGCACGCTCGACGCCGGTCTCGTTGTCGGGCTTCAGCGCAGTGACTTTGTGCTTCATGTATCCGGAGCGAATTCGGGGCTCTGCCGCAACCCAGCGAGTAGAGCCACCGCGGCGATAGATCCAGCGGTTGGCCTGCATCCAGTCGAAGAGCTTCGACGGGGGTATGGCCAGTTGCTTGGCTGCGTCCGTGATGCAGATCGCCCCTTCCGCAGCGGCAAGCCTTTTGATGGCCGCAACCTTCGGCGCCTGCAGCTCAATGACTCCGATCAGGCGCAGGTTTTCCTCGGCCTGGTCAGCCGCAAGCCGCAATGCTTCAGGAAGCGTTGTCGGGATTTGCGGGGCGTCCGAGCATGCCTCGAGTTCGCGCCAGCGGCGGACAACAGCCATCCGCAGAGGGGCGCTGTACCCGGTAAGCAAGCAATCCGTGTGCTCGCGGTCCAGCAAATATTCGGTTTGATTGCGGTTCTGCCCGTCCAAATAGATGTGAGCAAAACTGCTCACATCTTCTTTCAGATCGCGGATCATCGACTGGATGTCGCGCTTCACGTCGGGATGCCGCTTGCCGGTGAGCTGGGCTATCTCCCGGGAAGACATAATGTGCCGCGACACGTTTTGATCTCGTCGGAAAAGTGTCGCGACATGGGGGGTATTGCTTGGAGCGGTATTGATGTTCATAATGGCCCCACAAGTTTTATTGCTGTTGAAAGGACCGCCCTGCCAGGCGGTTTTTTTATGCCTGCAATTTACAAGCACTACTAAGGTCTGAACCTCGCTGGTACGCTGCTGAGTTCTTACGCAAAGCAGTTACCAGGAGGTTCAGATGGAAAGGATGGAAATCAAGGCGATCGGGATTTTGTGGTTCACCAACTCGACCCAGTACGCTCAGTACCTGGCCATCTTTGATGATGCGAGTGTCATGGCGCCGACCTATGCAAAATGGCAAAAGCGCGCCGCTGAGGTGTACGAAACAGCTCTCCGCAGCGGAAAGGACGTCATAAAAGTTTATGCAGGCGCTGATGAGTTCAAGACCTGGTGCATCGCCAACGGAAAAGGGCTCAATGCCGAGGGACGCATGAACTTTGCAGCCTTCAAGGCTGGTGAGAAGTTCCGATAGCGCGACCCCGCATACGAAAACAACTGCTTCATCCCGGCGCAGCTCCAACTGCGCCAATCCTCTAGAAATTGTCGAAAGCCCCTGCTCAGCAAATTTAATCTGCATTTCCCGCCGCCTCTCAAAAACTGTATGAATTAACAGCTGATCCAAACTCTCTGTTCGCCCTTCCACATTCGGCGGAAAATGGCGACATCGAACGGTTACGCGGCAACCGGATACAAGTCGGGCCGTAGCTCTGACCTACTCACACCGGTCAATTTTTCAATGTCCAAAACCCGCTCGGCAGGAACACGCCCCGAGGCGCACATTTTCTGCACTGCCTGGGGCGTAACCCTGAGCGATCGAGCCAAAGCCGACTGACCACCAGCCAATGCGACGGCCTTCTGAATTGCTGTCTGCTCCATACCCACCTCAAAGTTACAGCTACAACCAAAGGTTACCCGATTCATGCGCAGATCTACAACCAATATTCGCAATTACACCTACAACCATTGTTTGTATGATTGACACATGAAAAGTATTGGTGAGCGCATCGCGCTAAAACGTGAAGAGGCCGGGCTGAACCAGTCCGAACTTGGCCGGAGGCTTGGCCTGTCAGCTCAGGCTGTTCAGAAATGGGAGTCCGGTAAATCCACCCCGAGAAACACGAAGCTCTCAGATATAGCGGCGATCCTGGGCACTTCTGTGAGCTACCTGGTTCAGGGTGATTCGCATACGGACCAATCCCGAGCCGCGTCTTCAGGCTTGAAGGACATAGACAGCTGGGACGAATCAACCCCTGTAAGAGATGACGAAATCGAAGTACCGTTTCTCCAAGAGGTAGATCTTTCTGCTGGGTCTGGCCGATTTGCAATTCAGGAGGACGCAACCCAGAACCTGCGCTTCCCGAAGGCTAAGCTTCGCGACAACAGCGTTCAATTCGATAGGGCACGCTGCGTAAAGGTCAGGGGAAATAGCATGGTCCCCGTACTGCGTGATGGTGCGACCGTGGGTGTAGATCTTGGGAAGACATCGCTCAAGGATGTCATTGATGGCGACCTTTACGCAGTGAATCACGCTGGCCAGTTAAGAGTGAAGCAGCTATACCGGCTGCCAACAGGGCTTAGATTGAGAAGCTTTAATCGCGACGAACACCCAGACGAGGATTATTCGTTCGAGCATCTGCAAGATGAGCCTATCTCGATAATTGGCCACGTCTTTTGGTGGGCGATGTACGCCAGATAAGTCCTCCCCAACCAAAAATAATCCCACCTAACCGTGGGATTTTTTTTGCCCTCAAAAAGTGCTTACAACCACAGCAACAACCACCAAGCATTTATTTACAACCAAAACACTTGCGCACTCCAACTTATGGTTGTAGATTTAAGCCATCGCCGGATAACAACCGGCCAGATGGAAGGCAGCGATGAACCGGCCTCAACGGTTCAGAGGGTTGGCAACTGACCCGGGCGTGCAGCGTAAAGCGCCAAGAACAGTTATCCAGCGGGAGAACAAGCCGAAAGGCCCGCGGCTGGACAAACAATTTGATCAGGCCGGCGGCAGCGCCAGTAGCGGGAAGCCGGCCAGCGAGACAAGAAGATTTCACTGGCAGGCCTTCGCAGGAGGGCCTGACGGGAAATCAACCAGGAGGGAAATCAGTGAACTCGAAAATTGTTGTCGGTTTATGGAAAGGCCATCTCGGTAAGGGCCTTGCTCCACGCGAGCTGCAGTACGTGATGGGCGCCGCCCAGGGGATGACAGCAAAGGAGATAGCCAAGCAATTCAATGTAGCCGCCTGCACCGTTGCAAAGCGGCTTGCCAGCGCGATGTTCAAACTGGGAGTTACTCGCCAAACGGCTCTCGTTGCCGAGGCGATGCGGCGCGAAATCATCGTTGGTCTTCCTGAAAGCCCGAATCCTCAAGGCCCGGCAGGAGAATCGAACGATGGTGTCTTTATCGCTTAAACAACGGCAGAACATCACTTCTGCACCTTGGCGACAGGGTGCAGCGGGATGACAACCGACGAGGAATCAAGCATGCAAGTAGCAGCGCAACAACAAATCACCATCCCTGAAATAGGCGCTGTGTGGCCTGGTCAGGGCGGCATCTACGGTGGACTTCGCCAGTATCCAGAAGGTCTCTGTCACATAATCTATGCAGCCCATGATGTGCCAGGTCGTCACGAATACGGCGATTACGGAGTGGATGTCGATGCATTGAGCCGAACCGATGGCCGTGCCAATACCGAGATCCTGATCAGTCGAGACGGCAAGCACCCCGTCGCGATCGCAGTCACCGCGTACACCGCCGACGGGCATACCGACTTCTATCTGCCTTCCATTGGAGAGCTGCACCATGCCTGGCAGTTCGCTCCCGAGTCGTTCAGCGAGGAGTGGTATTACCTGTCTTCAACGCAGCGCTCCGCCGACACCGCCTACGGCATGGACTTTGAAGATGGCTGGCTCAGCGGCTACGACAAGCACTTCGAGCGGCTCGCGCGCCCTGTCCGCAGATTCCTTCAGTAATTCATTCCTTCAATTTTTTTCGAACAACCAGCGCCACGACAGCCTGTCGTTAACTGCCCGAGGCCCTGGCACTCCCCAGCACCAGGCCGCATCGGAGTGTGATCTGTTTGCCCCGCAATGGGTGGGCCCAGCAATGGGAAGCCGGAGCGGAGGAATATGGGAGGCGCAAGCCAGTAAGCCGGGCAGCCCAGACCGGACAACAGATCACACCCCTATGCGGACGAACACCCGGCTCGCGCCGGCCACCTGCATTTGAACCCACCCAGAACGGAGGATTGGCAGCCATGTAAACAACAAACCCAGGCGCTCGACCGCCACCCCCTGCGTGACATAGGGAGGTCTATGTACCGCAACGAAAGCCCGGTCCCGATCGGGCTTTTTTACGCCTCGCCTTTATCCGTCAGCACCCTCCCCTGGGCCCACCGGCACAGACCAGGCGGTCAGGTTGCTGACGAATAAACGCCAACCACCCCGAGGGATCAGCCATGCATCCATCATTTCAAGAGCGCATCGACGAACTCGGTGTGCTGCTGCAACAAACCAACGCCGCGCGAGTCGCGTTCTTCAGTCGCACTGATCGACCGATGCCGAAAAAACCGGTGCGCTACCAGGTAACAGGCGAAAGCGTCGGTATGTTCCAGATCGTCGACCTCACCACCGGTAAGACTCGCGCCTTCCGCCAGGACTATAAGGACGCTCACGACCTCGCAATGAAGTTCGAAGCAGCAACCAACCGCATCCCAGGCGGTGCGCAATGATTGGCGAACCGATGCCAAACCCTAAAGACGCGTTGATCGCCGATCTGCATCGCCAGATGGACGCATTCTTCGGCGCAGGCAACAAGGCTCAGCAGATCGACAGTGGCGTCACCGGCGAAGTGAATGGCCCGATCAAGAGCACCCGCAGCATCAAGCTGCGCGGCGCCCGCGACAAGGACGCACCCAGGCTGAAGGAGTTGGCTGAAGCCGGCTTGTCCGCCATCGAGGCCGCCAAAGAAATGGGCACCGACAGCAAGCGGGCCAGGCTGATCGCTCAAGAGAACGGCTTCAAATTTGCCGACACCCCATGAGGCGCATCAGCAAGATCACCGCCGCGCGGCGCCGGCCGACATGGATGGCTATCCCGGCAAGTGGAATCGAAGAGGTAGGCCATGGCCAAAGACAACGCGCAGATCCAGCGGGACAAGCGCGCGAAAGAGAAGGCGCTGCTCGATAGGATCGGCGCCGAGAAGCGAACGCTGATTGTCTCGAAAGCGCTCGATGATGCACTTCAGGTGCTGGGCGATCGCCACGATTTCAAGGAGTGGCAGGAAACGGTATCGACGTTCCTTATCAACTTGGCAGCAGCACCCGCCGAAGAGTCGGCGCGATTCGCATCTATGTCGCGACCTGTTTTTGAAGTTACAGAAAGGCAGTCGCGACAGCTTGAAGAGTTCAGCAAGACCGGCATCGAACCAGCATAACCCACCCTACTCGCTGCATCCGGTAACCGGAGGGCGGCGCTTACCCGGAGTAAACCCATGACCAAGCAAGCACAGCAAACAGTACTCGCCGCAGAACTCCCTGAGCGCGGCCAACCTCTGGCCGGCGGCGTGTTCGTCACCCGCTACTGGATCAACGGCGTTGAGCGCGCCCTGATCCTGCTGCCTGACGAACTCAGCGGCCCGTGGGGCGAGTACGGCGTGAAGATCGAAGGCGCCGACAGCTACAGCGACGGCGAATCGAACACCCGTGCTATGGCCGAGGCCGGCAGCGTGATCGCCGTGAAGGCGCTGGAGCTGGATGGCTTCATCCCGTCCTGCCTTGAGGGTCAACTGCTGATGGCGGCCAAGGCCGATGGTCTGGTGGAGCTTCGCGAAGATCGCTACCACTGGCTGAGTACGCAGCGCTCCGCCAGCGGCGCCTACGGCATGGTCTTTGAAGATGGCTGGCTCAGCTACTACGTCAAGGTCTACGAGCGGCTCGCGCGCCCTGTCCGCAGCCTCCCTATTCAGTAATTCATTCCTTCAATCGTTTTTCGCAGGTGATTCCCGGGAGCGCCAGGACGGCGCTCAGACCAGAAGCTCGTCGGGAAGCGCCGGCTACCTGCACCTTTATCTCGCTCACAGGAGCATCCAATGCGCGCAAATGAACTGACCACGTACACCCGTGGAGACCTGACTATAAGCAGCCCGGACGAAGGCGTGGTGCTGAAGCTGGCAACCCTGGCCATCGCCGCGGCGCCGGCCATTGCGGAAAGCGGAATCCCCGCCATCGGCGAGTACTGGCCTGGCGAAGGCGGCGTGAACGGCGGGCTGTTCCCGCGCGGCGACAAGCCCTACTACCTGATCGTCCCTACCGGCATTGATGCCGAAGCCACGCACGAGTGGGGCGGTTATGGCGACGAGCTTAACGGCGCCAACAGCCCGTGGGACGGCCAAGCAAACACGGCGGACCTGGTCGGTGTTGACACCTCACACCCGGCAGCCCAGTTCTGCGCGGCCTTCGAACGTGACGGGCACAAGGACTTCTACCTGATGGCTCGCCGTGAGGCGTCCTTCCTCGAAATCACCGTGCCTGACGTGTTCACCCAGGCGTACCACTGGACGAGCTCGCAGCGCTCCGCCAACATCGCCTACACCATGGACTTTGAAGTTGGCTGGCTCTTCAACTTCGTCAAGCTCAACGAGCGGCTCGCGCGCCCTGTCCGCAGAAAGTTTATTTAATCATTCAATTCTTCATTCATGGGCGCGGTAGCGCCCTCGCTTTTCAGGAGTCCAGGGATGGCGCTGCATACGGATTTGGAAATCCACAAGGTGGCCGAGGAGTTGCTCGGGCTTTCGCTTGACCTGGTGCGCAATATCCCGCGCGACCTGAAACAGGTTGTCGGGGCAAAAATCCGGGACGAGTGCCTGCAGGTCCTGGTACTGATCGGCCGGGCCAACATGACCCGGGACAAGCTGCCCCACATCAACCTCCTGCTCGAAAGCATTTGGATGCTCAACTACCTGCTGCGCGCCCTCACCAACCGAGGGTTGATCAGCAAGGGGCAGCACGCCAAAGCAATGATGATGACGGCCTCAATAGGCCGCCAGGCCAACGCCTGGAAGAAATCCGCAACCGCGCCCGCTGCTTGAGGGTCAAGGCCCTCTTGCCTGTGCGCCAAATCTGGTCGAGCCGCTGACCTATGGGTCACCGCCACGCGCAAAAACAGATACCGCCGGTCTAAAGCGTCCGCGTAGGTCTGGCGCAGTTTCCAAGCTGATCGGCTCCGCCTTCGGCTTGGCGATGTAGATAGCTCGACAGGTCGCAGCGCTCCGCCAACAACGCCTACAACATGGACTTTGAAGATGGCTGGCTCAACAACAACGACAAGAACAACGAGCGGCTCGCGCGCCCTGTCCGCAGATTTAAGTGTTGCTCCTTTCCAGTTCGAGGATCTCGTCCAGGCTTACTACGACTGCCGCCGCAACAAGCGGAATTCAGCGAGCGCCCGGCTATTCGAGAAAGATATGGAGATCAACTTACTGGAGCTGCACGACGACCTGATTGCCGGCACATACCGGCCAGGCCGATCCATCTGTTTCGTGGTGACCCGGCCGAAAGCTCGCGAAGTGTGGGCAGCAGCCTTTCGGGACCGCGTCGTCCACCACCTGCTGTACAACCATGTGGCACCGCGCTTCTACGCCAGCTTCATAGCGGACAGTTGCGCATGCATTCCAGGGCGCGGCACGCTGTACGCCGCCAAGCGCCTTGAGTCGAAGATCCGCAGCGCCTCGCAGAACTGGTCAAAGCCGATCTTCTACCTCAAGTGCGACCTGGCCAACTTCTTCGTCGCCATCGACAAGGCGGTGCTGCGCAAGCAGTTGGAAGCCAGGATCACCGAACCCTGGTGGCTGGCCCTGGCCACGCAGATCCTCATGCACGACCCGCGCGAGGATTACGAGACCCGCAGCCCAGCGCACCTATTCAACCGTGTACCGCAGCACAAGCGCCTGGTGGCACAGCCTGCTCACCTCGGTCTGCCGATCGGAAACCTGTCGTCGCAGTTCTTCGCCAACGTCTATCTCGACGCCCTGGACCAGTTCGCCAAGCACCACCTGCGCGCCAAGCACTACATCCGCTACGTCGACGACTTCGTGTTCCTACATGAGTCGCCACAGCAGCTCAACCAGTGGCTGGCTGAGGTCGAAGAGTTCCTGCCCAGGCTCGGTGCCAAGCTGAACCCCACCAAGACGATCCTGCAGCCCGTGGATCGCGGCGTCGACTTCGTTGGGCATGTGATCAAGCCTTGGCGGCGCTCGACTCGCAAGCGGTCGCTTGCCCAGGCGCTGAAGCGAACCGCTGCGGCGCCGGCCGAGGATCTGCGCGAGACAGCCAACAGCTACTTCGGCCTGCTCAGCCAGGCCAGCCATAGCCACAAAGACCGGGCAGCACTCGCCCGCGTCGTGCTGAAGCGCGGCAACAGCGTCAACGCGGCGCTGACCAAGACCTACCAGAAGAAATAGCCCACCTTTTTTACCGAATCACGCTAAACGCGAGGATCCCCTATGTCCGCACAACAGAAGAAACACCCCTTCGATTTCAAAACCCAATACGGACTCGGCTTCAACCCTCAGGACGATGAGATCGTTGTCGACTTCTTCTGTGGTGGTGGCGGTGCCGGTACCGGGCTGGAAATGGGCCTGGGCCGCGCGGTGAACGTGGCGAAGAACCACAGCCCGCAGGCCATCAGCATGCACACCGTCAACCACCCAGGCGCCCAGCACTTCACCACCGACGTGTTCGAAGGTGACCCGGACGCCGAGTGTGGCGGTAAGGCCGTAGGCTGGTTCCACATGTCGCCGGACTGCACGCACCACTCCCAAGCGGCCGGCGGCCAGCCGCGCAAGCGCGAGATCCGCAACCTGTCGTGGATCGGCCTCAAGTGGGCAGGCATAAAGCGCCCCCGGGTGATCAGCCTGGAAAACGTGAAACAGATCCTGCAATGGGGCCGCTTGATAGCCAAGCGTGACAAGGCCACCGGCCGCGTGGTGAAACTCGGCGGCGAGATTGCAGCACCTGGTGAAGTTGTGCCGGTGGGCCAGCAGTTCCTGATCCCTGACCCGAAGCAGCGCGGCCGCACATGGCGCCGCTTTGTAGCCCTGCTGGAAGCCATGGGTTACGTGGTTGAGTGGAAGGTGATCAAGGCCTGCGACTTCGGCGCGCCAACCAGCCGGGAACGCCTGTTCATGATCGCCCGGTGCGACGGCCAGCCCATCGTGTGGCCGGAGCCAACCCACGCCAAGAACCCTACCAATGGCCAGCAGAAGTGGAAAACCGCTGCTGACTGCATCGACTTCACCGACCTGGGCAAAAGCATCTTCGGCCGCAAGAAAGACCTGGCACCGGCCACTCTGCGCCGCGTAGCCAAGGGCATGAAGAAGTTCGTTATCGACAGCGCTGCCCCGTTCATTGTGCCGATCGCCAACTGGTCAGGGCTGACAGTGCAGTCGGCCGATGAGCCGCTGCGGACCATCACCTCCTACCCGAAGGGCGGCGCCTTCTCGGTGGTCAGCCCGGTGATCGCACCAGCAACCCACCAGGGCAGCGACCGCATTAATGACCCGCTTAAGCCGCTGCCGACGGTGACCTGTGCCAACCGTGGCGAACTGACGCTGATCAGTCCAGTCATGGTCGGTGCGGGCGGCCCGGTGTACGCCGGGCACCCGGTATCAGCAGACCAGCCGATCGGCACTCTTATGACTCGCAGCCATCGCGCCGTCGCATCGGCCTGCATCGTCCAGGCCGGGCACGGCGAGGGCTCCGGCGCAAACAAACGGCGCTCCCACGGGGTGAACGATATATGCGGGCCGATCGGTACCGTTACAGCCAGCGGCGGCGGCCAATCCATCAGCACCGCGGTGATGATTCAGGCCAACGGCGGATTCAATACCACGCACGCCAAGGGCATGCACGAACCCATGACGACGGTCACCAACACCGGAAGCCAGCAGCAACTGGCGGTGGCGAACCTGGTGCACCTGCGCGGCAACTGCGATGCACGGGACGTGAACGACCCGCTGCACACCGTCAGTGCCGGCGGCCAGCACCACGGGCTGGTGAGCGCATTCATGGAGCGGGCATTCGGCGCCAGCGTGGGCCAGGGCCTGGATGATCCGGCGCCGACCATCACTGCCGGTGGCGGCGGCAAGAGTTCCCTGGTATCGCTCACACTGTCGCCAGAGCATGAAGCCGGCGCCCTTCGCGTCGCCGCCTTCCTGATCAGCTACTACGGCACCGAGAACACAAGCGCCTGTGACGCGCCAGCACCGACCATCACCACCAAGGACCGCCTCGCAATGGTCACCGTAATGGTGAAAGGCACGCCATACGTGATCGTCGACATCTGCTTACGGATGCTGAAACCGACTGAGCTGTACAAGGCCCAAGGGTTCCCGGCCGACTACATCATCAGCCACGGCGCCGACGGCAAGCCGTTCACCAAGACTCAGCAGGTGCACATGTGCGGCAACAGCGTCAGCCCACCGCCGATGGCTGCGCTGGCACGCGCCAATGACCCATGGCGAATGGCTGAGCGTCAGGCGGTTGCAGCTTAAACGCGCTCTGCAATCAGCCTGGTCCCCACCTCACGCCCAGCGACCTGCGCCAGGCCACGGTCGACATAGGTTCGGTCACCCGCAACAACAGGCACTACCACTTCACCACCACGCTTTATCTCGACGTTGATACGCCAGGTCTCCCGGCCCTCATCGTCCTTGTCGCATTCCATGTAGTTCCAAACCTGAAAGCCTTCGATCTCATCGTAAATATCGTGCTTGGTCATGGTCCTGCCCATTTATAGGAAGGGGTCATCGTAGCACCACACCCCGGGCATGGCCCGGAAGGAACTCCTGAATGAGTAATTTGAACCAGTCCAAGGAAGATCTCGACGCCGTGCTGCACTGGCGCAGCAAGCACGCTCAGGCGATCCGCGAGCGTGACGCACTGCAGGTTCTGCTGACCGCAGCGGATGAACGGGCGGATATGCTGGAGGGGTTGCTGCTCCAGACAAACGAGTTGCTCTATGAGATCCAGGGTGACCCGGGAGCGGTGCCGTCTTCGGAGATTGATGCGATTCGCGGTGAGGTGTTTACCGCACTCAAGCCAGCGGAGGGTGGTGGCGATGAATAACCCGCGCATTGTCTGCCAGTTCAGCTGCGGAGCTGCCTCGGCGGTGGCCACCAAGCTGGCGCTAGCTCAATACGGCGCCACGCATGACGTGCAAATCATCAATGCGTTCTTGGCCAATGAGCATGAAGACAGCCGGCGCTTTCTGCTGGACTGCCAAGCGTGGTTTGACCAGGACATAACTCAGCTAAAGGACGAGAAGTACGACGCGGACATCATCCAGGTGTTTCGGCGCGAGAGGTTCATGAAGGGCCGAAACGGAGCGCCCTGCACCAAGCTTCTGAAACGTCGCCTGCTCGATGCATGGAAGCAACCGGGCGACGTAATGGTGTTCGGCTACACCGCCGAAGAGGTTGACCGCCTGGATGACTTCAGGGACCGGAACCCTGATCGCCCCGTTATTGCCCCTCTCATTGACGCGGGCCTGGGAAAAGAGGACTGCAAGGCTATGGTTATGCGGGCTGGAATTGTACTTCCGATGATGTACCGACTCGGCTATGACAACGCTAACTGCATCGGCTGCGTAAAGGGTGGAGAGGGCTATTATCGAGCGATTCGCGAGGACTTCCCTGAGCAGTTCGAAGAGCTTTGCAAGGTTCAAGACGAGCTTGGACCAGGAAGCTACCTCCATCGCAACCGCGACACCAATGTGCGGTTTTCCCTGCGCAACCTGGGCGATGGCCCTGTGCGGCGTAATGAGAAAATCCCTTCCTGCTCGTTCTTCTGCGAGATGGCCGAGGCCGATATCGCTCAGGAAGATCAGCCATGAAAGCTCAACTACCCGCCTACTGCTGGTGCCTGCTGGCACTGGCACTGGCACAACTGATTTGCTGAGGTGATTTATGAAAACTGAAGTTGGCGATGGGCTCCAAAAGCATATTTGTGAAGAATCAAATCGTTTGCGCAACATGGCAAATATGTACGCAGTCCAATACGCGGAAAGTGACGACCCAGCCGATAAGGCGAACTACACCCGCTACAGGTTTGCGGCAGACGAAGTGCAAAAGCTGCATGCGCCGACCTGCAATGTTCTTCACGCACTCGAAGCGCAAATACCGGACAAGGTGAAGCCATGACCACCAACCAAACGATTGACGGCGTGCCGCGTGAGCTGCTGGAGAACTTCGCCAGCTATGCCGAAGGATCTGCAAGCGGTGAAGTACAACTGTGGGTTAGGAAGCTACGCGCCCTACTGGACAAGACCGATGCCGGAATATCGGCATCTACTCAAAAGGTGGTTCCCTTAAAGTTGCTGATAGACCTGAGCAAACCACTGGTCGAAGACGTAGATTTGCATGCGCGGATTAGTGCCCGCAATGAACTGCGCGATCTTCTAGGTGATGATGGTGTATGGGTCGCATCGGCGCCGTCTGTACCTTTCGAGCAGCACCTGAAAGTCATAAGCGGATCAGAGCAGCCCGCTCCGGTAGCGGTGGTGCTGCCTGAGCGCCGCGAGCCTACCCAGGACAATCCGTACTTGAGCGATGCCGACCGCGAATGGAACGCCTGCGTCGACGAGCTGAAACGCCTCAACCCCTCTCTGTAACCCATCCCCCTTCAAAGTCAGCCGCTATAGCGGCTAGCTACATATGGAATGTCAGTTCTTCGGCTTCTGAGAGATCCCAATGACCATAAAGACGATACCGGGGATCCAGATACCGGGGATCGAGGTGGCCAGGCCCACTGCTAGAAATGACGCGCCCACAATGAACATTGGTCGTTTGATTGTGTTTTCCATAACTCACACCCTCCATTAAGAATTTTTCACATTTAACCATAGAGTCAGCCGCTATAGCGGCAAGGAGAGGCTCTACGGCGCAAATTCACCCAGGCTTTCGCGAGCTGTTGGGATCGCGTACTCAAGCAACTCTAAAGGGACATCCTGCTCGAACAAAGTCACTTCAAAGCGCAGCGTTTCGTCGTTCCTGAATATCTCAAAGATCATGTCGTTGCCGCGCCAGCACTCAATCCCCAAGCCGTCATGCCCTCTTGTCACGTCTGAGGCGGTAAAAAACGTGTATTCAACTCCGTGTACGACCACGTCGCACCTCCCTATCTGAGGTGGCAACGATACCTCTCACCTCTACGAATTTGATAGCCGCTATAGCGGCAAGGACGAAGTCATGCCTGAAGAAATCGTTTTGATCCAACCGCTGCCCGTGGAACGTGACGAAACTGGCTGCTGGACACACCCAGCCTGGCCCTCCACTGATGACGAGCTCATTCCATACGCTTGGTTCACAGACCGGGGCCTGGAAGTCCGTGAGCGAAATTTCGAGGATGACGCCCCAGATGAGCTGCAAGCGGCATGGTTCGCCAGTGGCATCGCGGATTGTACGGCCTGGGCGCCGACACGGCCCGCTGGTGATGGCTGGTTCATCTTCTCGATCCACGACACCGAAGACGGCCCAGTGTGCGTATGGGTGCGGTATGTGCCGAGCCTGCAGCGAGAAGTCGACGCCGTGGCAGTTGGCAAAGAGTTCTGCGGCGCGTGCGGTGACGGTTGCGGCTCTTGCCAGGTTGCAGAGGAAAGCGCGCTGGTGACGCCATGATCGCCACCCTCTGGTTCGCCTACGCCTTCATCTACAAGGGGCCGAGGTGATTCAGGAAGTCTTTGGGCTCCTGGTGTCGAACCAGAGCGCGAGCAGTATCGGCCCAAAACTTAATGAATACATTGGCCATACGCCAATTTTGCCCGCGCTATGCAATGCAATGGCGATGCCCCCAACGACAATGGCAACGCAGTAACCAAAAAATACAGAGCCTTTCATGGTGATATCTCGAATTCCGTTTTCGAAAGCTGGATGTAAGTGGGGGCCATGATACCCACACTTCATAAGTCCAACTAGTTCATCCCCTCCCCTCTAACCTCAATCCCCCTACATGCCTGCCGGTGAGAATCAGGACTGCTTCTTGCCCTTCGCCCACCCGCAAACCATAAGAACCAGGCCGGGGATCCACAAGGCCGGCGCAGTTATCGCGAGACCGCAGATTGCCAATGGGAGTCCAGTCAAAAACAGCGGGTTTCTAAACGCCTTATCCATTTCGCGCCACCTTTAAGAATTCATCTCATTAAACCATAAGTGCCTGCCGGTGAGCGGCGGGCGAGGTATTCCTATGCCCGAAGAAACTGAAGTGCTGTATGTCGTCCACGCCCAGGGCCCCGACGATCTGTACGCGGCTGCCAGCAAAGAGGAAGCCGACACGCTGGCTGCCAAGCAGAACGAACTGGTGCCGATGGCGAAGTGCATTGTGATCGTCAGCCCATGGTCTCCGGTCGATCACTGGAAAACTCTGGCCGAACAGAATGCAGAAGACGCTAAGTACCTGCGCAGCGGCTGGCAAGCCGACCTGAACCGGCTCAACGCTGCGAAAGCTGAAATCACCGCACTGAGCAAGAACGTGATCGACATGACCCGCGAGGACTTCGATGCAACGTTGAACAACCTTCGCAGGATGGGCGCCAGCATCGACGGCGACAACGCCTACAAGCGCGATCTGTGCGACTCGATTTTCGGGGCCCTGGCCTTCGGCGCCCAGAACACCAACCCGCCGCCGGCGGATCACTGGGGGCAGCGCTTCTGGGATATCGGCCGGGAGGAGCGCGCAATGCAGGAAGAGCTACTCGAAAGCCTATCCAACTTGGTCGGCCTGGCGAAACTCGGCGCCGCCAGGCTCGACAAGTACCACGCAGCCCTTGCCCACGCCGAGGCAGTAATCGCCAAGGCCACCCGATAACCCACCTTCTGCCGCCCAGCGCGGCAAGGACACCCCATGTTCGCAACGAAACTCACCCTGATCCTGCTGGGCGCTTTGCTGTACCTGGCCGCCACCGGCTACTGGTTCACCTGGCTCGGGCCTGAACTACTCAGCACCGGCACCACAGAGGCATTGCTCAGCGCATTCGCCGGCACCTGTGCCTGGATGCTGATCACCTTCGGCGTGGTCATCCACATCATCAAGACAGCGCGGCCCACAGCGGGCGGCGGGAGGTAATTATGCAGGCAGAAATCCTGTCGGACGATGAGCTCGCCGACCTGACCGGTTACAAACACCGCGCCCACCAGCGCAAGTGGTTGAAGGACCGCAACTGGGTGTTCATTGAGAGCCGCGGCGGTCGCCCGCTGGTTGGTCGGATGTTCGCTCGTATGAAACTTGGCATGGTCAGCCCGACGATCATTGACCCAAACCCGCCGCCGGCGCGCCCGGCATGGACGCCAGACTATTCCAGAGTGAGCTGATATGCGTCCTCGAAACAAGGAATACCGACACCTACCCCCGCGCATGTATCAGCGCACAAGGAAGCGTAAAAACGGCACTACCTGGACCGCGTTCTACTACCGAGACGCAACCGGAAAGGACGTGCCGCTGGGCAAGGATTTGGACAAAGCGCGGCTGAAGTGGGCCGAGCTTGAAGCCAAGGACAAGCCCTGCGATCTAACCATGATGAAGGGAATCTTTGATCGCTACGAGCGCGACGTCATACCAAAAAAAGGCGAGCGCACCCAGAAAGACAACCTGGCCGAGCTAAAACAACTGCGTCCCATGTTCGACGGGGCGCCCATCGACTCAATCACGCCAGCCAATATTGCTGGGTACCGCGATGCGCGCACCGCAAAGGTTCGGGCCAACCGGGAAATTGCCCTGCTCTCCCACGTATTCAACCTGGCCCGGGAATGGGGTCTTACCGAACGGGAGAACCCGTGCCAGGGCATTCGGAAGAACAAGGAAACTCCACGCGACTACTACGCCAACGCGGCAGTTTGGGATGCGGTCTACGGGATGGCAGAGCCAGAGCTCAAGGAAGCCATGGACTTGGGCTACCTGACGGGTCAGCGGCCGGCCGACGTGATCGTCATGCGCAGTGATGACACTGAGGGGGATTACTTCCTGGTTACGCAAGGGAAGACAAAGCTGAAGCTCAGGATTCTTATGCGCACGGAGGCAGGGGAAAACAGTTTGGGGAAATTGATTAGGGAGATAACGGAGAGGAATGCACACCACCCTTCCAAGTATCTGCTGATCAGCAAGCATGGCAAGAGGATGACGAAGGGGATGTTGCGCTTGCGCTGGGACAAGGCGCGGGACAAGGCGCAGCAAAAAGCAATCGATCAGGGAGACCAGATGCTCGCCGCGAAGATTGGCGGGTTTCAGTTTCGCGATATCCGGCCAAAGGCGGCATCGGAAATCGTCGATATTGGTGACGCAAGCCTGCTGCTGGGGCATAGCCAGCAGGAAATTACCAAGCGGGTTTACAGGAGGATTGGCGCTACCGCGAAGCCGTCAAAATAGGAAAGTTCTGGAACACTTCCACAATAGTTATGGAACGCCTGACAAAAACCGCCTTTTCCTGCCCAACCCCCAGAAATGCAAAAGCCCCGCATCAGCGGGGCTTTCGTGTAAATCTTGGCGGGAAACCAGGGATTCGAACCCTGGGAACGCTATTAACGTTCGCCGGTTTTCAAGACCGATAGGAAAATACAAGCAGGGATAGCCTTAGAGGCTAGGTGGCGTCCCATAACGTGAAGAAAACGACAGAGCTGGAGACCGCATTCTATCAGGGGTGCGGCTTTAGTTCTGGGACCGTTTTACAACCCTCCCCCGGCGTCCTGCCACCGAACACAAAACCAAAATCTGCTACAGCTCGTCGCCTCAAATCGCGCAACGATCAAACCTCGATTACTGTATGCGCATACAGTATTTGGATTTACCCACCATGCACATCGATGAAGACACCTGCGAGTGGCTTGACCTCCCATCGCCCCTGGAAATGTACAAACATCACGCGGCGTTGCTCGAAGACGAGATCGCCGCGCTTCATCTACAACTGCGCAAGGCCCGGGATAACGTCCGGGGCCTGGTGCAAATGAACGACGAGCTTGCCACCGGCAAAGCCATTGCCGAGACCGCGCTTAAAAAGGCTCTTGCTGACGCGGGCAGGCTCAATCAAGAAACCTCAGAAATGGGCCGTCGCATAAATGGTCTGATGGCCGTGGTCGAACAGCGTGACCACCTGTTTAGGGAGAACCAGCGGTTGCTGATGGAGAGGAATCGCACCTCTACTGACACGCATTGACCGCTGCAACCAACTGCCGCTCATAGCCAATACGCTGCCGGCGCTCAGCCAGCAAAGCACGCACCTTAACTTCCAGGCTATCGGACTTCTTCAAGCCGGTAGCTGCCCATGGCGGCACCGCTACCTCTTTCGTCTTGCACGGCACCTGCACCGGCGTCCTGCCGACCGAACGCAACCCCCTATTCCCCCAGGCTGTCATACGCCTGCTCGCAGGTCAGGCCCCGGGCTCTGGCTTGGTCAGCCACTGTTGCCAGATCACCCGCTCGCTGGTCAGCGCGTTTGAGCACGTCGGCAAGCACCATGACGGCACGGGTAGCTGCCGCGCTTGCGGCGGCAGTGCAGGAATTGCCGCTGGCTTGACTGGCTGCGATGCGACTGGCAAGGCCGTCGGCTGCGCTGCGCAACCTGTCAGACTCACGGTTAGCAGCAGTGACAGCAGCAGCAGCGGTATCGATAAGAGCTTGGCCATTCTGGACTACCTTGTTGATCGCCTGTTGGCGGGACTGTTCTTTGGCGCGCTCTGCGGCCTCGTTGGTGGCCTGGGCGGCTTCATCACGCGCATCCCGCTCGCTCCACTTTGCCTGCCACTCGTCATTGGTGACCGTCACACCGTGGTGGTACACGCCAAACAGAGCAACAGCCACCAGCAGCAGCGCGACTATATAAGGAAGGATCTTCAGCAAGATCGTGCTCATGCTGAGGCCACCCCTATAGCAATTGCCTGGGTTCCAGTCTTCCCGGCAAACAGCGCAGCCTCGGCCGCCCTGCGCCGAGTCAGGCCGCGCATCGGCTTACCCGCAGCGCGGTTCCAGCGGGAAAACTGTGCTGCAGCGCCGGCCATGTCGCCAGCGTTGACCAGATTCAGCAGCGTCGAGCCTTCGAAGTTGCCCGCGCCGAGGTTGTAGACGAAGTCGACCAGCGCATCGAACTGACCCTGGTCTACCCCACCAGTGACTGCGCACGAGACCGTCAACTCGCGCTCGGCCAAGTCTTCAAGCAACTGGGCATCAGCCTTGGCCTGTGTCCATACAAGCCCCTGAGCGACTTCGGGACCAGTGTGGCCCCAGCCGATTGTCCACGGCGCTCCACCTGTGGCAGGGTCTGGATAGGCGCTCAACGAGCAGTTTTCAAAGTGCTTCAGCACGGCGATGCCGTTTTGAGATATGCGCATTTCTCAAGCTCCATGAACAAAAACGCCGGCTTGGCGGCCGGCGTTCGGGAGGATCTGCAGCAACTGCTGCTCGGTGATTGGCATGGCTTTTCTCCAGGCGAAAAAAACCGCACAAGGCGGCAGAGGTCGATCGGCGATGGATCAGCTCGGCTGTACTGGCCAATCGATTGTGGTGGGGAACCCGGCCTGATCTGGCACTCGATTAACGTCGACCCTGTATTGCTTCCAAAGTTTAAGGTTTGCTTTGTCGACATCGGTAGCGCTGTCGAGGTCTATCGCGTCTTGCAGCGGCGCAATGCGAAATGCTGCCAGCGTTAATAGGTAGTCGCGGCGGTCGTTAGCAATTGCGGTCAGCTCTCCCAGCGTTGGCTCCGGCTCCGGTTCCGGTTCGGGCACCAATGGCGGTGCAACTTTGAATCCGTTATCAATAGTAACTTCGAGCCCCGCGCACATCCCGTTCACGGCTTCCGCATATTGCTCTTGCGTAATTTCAATCGCATCAGAAAACGGCTCGGTGGAAATTTGTCCGTTGGCGGCGTATGGCATTATTTGACTCTCATATAGTAAGTGACACCGATGTTTTTAGAGCGGGTCTCATTGCCGATGCGCGGAGCACCGTTTGTGCCGTCAGTGACGGGGTCGCCTGTCGTAGCCGACTGCCCGATGCCGCTCGCTGGAGCTGGGAGCTGCCAGCTTTGTGCCGAACTTAGCGATATGAATGCTGTTGCAGGGCTAAGCGGCGAATGGCGATGGCCATGCCCTTGGTCGGCCTCAATCCCACCGCTGTTACCCGCGCGCAAACTGCGCCGCTCAGTGTTGATAAGTTGCACTGTTTGCCCATTGATTGGGCTGCCGGACAAACTTACAACAGCCGTTGCAATAACAAGTGGTGCCGAACCCGTGACGCTCTCAGAAGTTAGCACTCCGGTGTTGTAAGCGTCTGCAGCCGTCATCTTGATATAGCGGTAAGCGCTGTTGTTGGTCGGTGGCTGGCTTACACCTGCGATATTATCAAACACAGCGATGGGCACACCCACTGGCTGGTAAAGCCAGGGATCGGCCGCGACTGTCGGCGGTAACGGATCACGTAATACAAAATCAGTGCCGTCGTATTCAATGTCGCCGAGCTGGCCCACAGCAAATACTGCAGCTACCTTGGCGCCAGTCGAGTCGTACTGTTTAAGGTTCTGGGTGCCCCTTCCGGACACGTTAATGGTGTCGTTACCGGTACTGTTCTGGCTGAACTTCACCCGAAATCGCAGCGGAGCTGCGTATGCGGAAATCGCTGGAACCGGAGCGAGCGTAAGCGCACCAGGAACGCCAGAAGTTGTAAACGCGGTAAAGGCCTGGGACTGGGTAGCATTTGCGAGTTTCTTTGCAGTAACAGCGGCTGCGTCATCAACGCCGGCGTTGACAATGGTCTGTGTGGCGATCTTCAACCAACCGAAAGCGGTCTCCGTCGCTTGTCCGATATAATTGGCTAGCTTTTGAGCAAGCTTAAGTGGAGTGATGGCAGTGGAGTCATCAGTCCCTGCGATAGCTTGCGGATTCGTCGACAGCTTCAAGATGCCGGCGGCTGTCTCGCTGGCTTGGCCGGCCGCACTACTTTGAACAATTTTGGCAATCGCCAGAGCCAACTGGTTGTATTGCCCTTTTGCCGGGGTTATTCCGCCGGCGGCCAAAACGTTGAGATTCTCCATCATGAGCATGTTCATAAATTCGGCGGGGAGAATCGTCGGAGCTGCGCCCGTCGCTGGGTTGCCGTCTGTGAAGAACCCCACAGTACCCGGCGAGGTGCTGGCCGGGAGTAGCGGCGCAACAGACGAGTTATCAATTTGATACATCTAGGGCCTCACGAATAATGGAACTGCAAGATGGTGTGTGCTGGTTTGGCTTCGGATAGCTCGCACTCGAGGACTTTGTTTCCCCAGGACGACAACGGTTCGCCGGCGGCCGATTGCCCGGCCCGGAAATAGTTGACGGTGTTGAGTTTGGTGTTGATAGACCAGGTGAAAAACCAGTCAGTACCGCCGAGCTGCTGACCGCAGACGCTTTGCCCGCAACGAAACGGCGCGTACTGGGTGATGGTCACGGAGTAGCCGAGGCCGAGCGCATAGGCGATGAAGAACTGCATCGACTGGCCGCCGGTGCTGGTGAGCCGCGCCACGACCTGGTTGCGGCGCCCATGAAATGTGGGTGCCACGCCCGCGCAGGGATCTGGCAGGCCAAGCGTCTGTTCCCACTCGGTCAGGAAGTTGACTGTGGTCGAGGGGAACATGTCGGTGAGCAGACCGAGGCCTGCATCACTCAAACGCTGAAACGTCGGGGCAAAACAGGAAACCGCCTGGGCCTGAACACTCGAAAGCTCTTTGGGCCAGACCCGGCCGCGAGGCAACAGCCCGAGCAGCGCTGACGTGAAGTCGGCACTGGTGAACGAATACTTGGACATGGAGGCCTCACGCATACATGACGGGGCCCAGAGTCGGCAGATGGCCCAGCGTGTTGGGGATGTTGGCCACCGGGGACGTGATCACGAATCCCTTCGTGCCGGCGATTGCTGAAATCGCGGAACCGACATCCGAGAGGTCAACTGCCGACCCATCTGTCAGCGGAGCGCCCTGCTCCGTCAAGACTTCCGCGATTGCCAAAGCAATGGCAGCGCGGGTTGCAGTACTGGCGCCGGTGAGGCCTGTCAGCGTGAAAGGGATAGGGTTCGCTAATGGCGAGCAGACATAGGTCATCGCCGTCACGGGCTGCTCGACAAAGATGCTGTTGGCCACGGCGAGTTGGTCGCCGGAGGCAAGGTTTCCAGAGGTGACCCGGTTGTCGTTGGCCGAGACCCCGTTCGTGCCTTGAGGGAAGCCCTGATTCGCTGAGTTTGCTCCGTCGAACATCACGTATACGACGACGGTGCCTGTGCCGAAGCTGTTCGGCGAACACCACGCACGGGTAACGCCAGGCACAGCCAAGGCCCATGCCACGTAGTCGTTTTGGGAGCCGCCATTAGGCGTGCTCTGGTATGCCGCCAGCATCCGTGCGAATAGCGAGTCTTCTGTTTCCTGGTCGAAGCCGTCGGTGATAACCGCGGTAACGGCGCCGCTTGACTGCACTCCGGGAATTGAGGCCCCCAAAGTCATCAGGCTGTCCACCGGGGTATTGCCCGCCGAGCCCGCGATATCTGCTGTCACCGTTACCGCGATTGAGCCGCCGCTCCCGGCCGTGACTGTCGCTTGTGTTGTGAATGTCGCCGAGTCACCTCGGACGATTTGCGTGCCTTCGTCGATGATCGCGCGGGCGCTGGCCGGCAGTGTCACCACCATGCTCGCCTGACTCGCATCTTTTTGATAGACGTTCTTGAGCGCTGCCCAGGCTTGCAGGAACTCGCCGGACGCCGTGTACGGAACCCCCTGCTTCGCGATCCAGTCCAGATAGCCGTAATTCAGGTGGTCAAGGCCAGCCAGCGCCTTACCCAAAATCGAAACATTTGAAAAGCGAAGAAGGCCATCGGCCGTGGGAAGACCCGATGTGATATCTGCAGCGACCCGCGATCGCAGGTCAGAGAGCGTGGGTCTCGAAAACGGCATGGTTGATAAACTCCAGGCAATAAAAAACCCGCACTGGGCGGGCCGGTTTCAACAGGCGGTGTCAGGTCTGACGCCACACCCAGTTGAACTTGAGATCGGTGGTCGTTCCGTCTGTGCGGGTGATCCGAACAACGGAATACAGCGTGCTTTTACCTCCAATGGTGGTGGCCACCTTCACGCCGGCGGCAACCTGGTCATCGATGATCCACTGCAGAGCCTCTTGCATGTAAATCTGCGCAAGGTTGGCTACCTTGGCATCCAGCCGCGAGCGATCAAGCAGCCAAAGTCGAGAGCCAATCGGGACGTCTTCACCTTCATCACCCCACCAGCCCCGGCGATCCGTACCACCATCAGGCGGAACGTCATCCGGGTTGGCGAGCCGATCCGTGAACAAGCTGATCAGCACGGCTGTGGCCAGGTCATCGCCGCTGGCCAGCGCACCGCCACTGATTGACCAGTCGCCGGTGCCGCTCTCCACAATCCAGATTGTCGTGATATCGGTCATTGCAGTTGGTCCGGTACAGGGCTGGACGCGTGGTGGTGCCCGTTGTAGATGGTGCGCATCTGCGCCACGGTATGCGGGTTGGTCTGATAGTTGTCCTGGATATCACCGCTGACCTTGAGGATTGGCGTCTGCATCACCACGCTGTTCGAGGCATTGATGGTCACGACGGTGGCATTGTTGACCGTCACCGGGCTGCCAGCGGCCTCGATGACGATGCCCGCGGCATTGGTGAGGTAGACGTGTTTTCCCTGCAGGTCGTACAGCATGGTTTCGCCCTTGGTCAGACCCAGCGGACGACTCGCCTGGTGCCCGGTCGCAACCACGACACCTTTCGAACGGTCCCCGCCAAGGAAGACGACCAGCACGTCTGAGCCGTCCGGCGGTACCGAAGTCAGGCCAAACTCGGCAATTCGCGGCGTATCGTCCCGCGTCTCGTCATCATTAAGGGAGATCTGAAGTAACTGTGCCGGCTGACTGTCATCGGCGAAGGTGATGCGGCCCCAGCTCGACATCAACTGAATTCGGCGCCAGAGGCGCTGCATAATTCCTTCTGCGTCAGTAATTCCGGTCATTGATGCACCTGGGCGACATCGCCAAATAGAGGGGTCAGGTTGATGGGTTGCGGCACGAATGCTGATGGCGGCATGAGCGTTAATTCGGCAGTCGTTCCCCGACCGTTGGCGCGCAGAAAGGTTACCTCGGTGATCAGCAACTCTGCGTAGTTCAGGTTGAGTCTCGGGAGAGACACAGGAACAAGCGTATTTGGCTCCCACAAGGCTCCGGACTCATCTCTCCAACTGTCGGTGACCAAACGAACAACCATCGACCGCCCGGCTCGACGCGCGGCCTCCCAATGAGCCCGCTGAATGGCTATATCATTCCCAAGTCCGCCGCCCTCGGAAATAATGACCATTCGCCGATGGCGCAAACAGTTTGGATCGGTCGCTACACCAAGTTTATTGCCGGCCTCGCCCGCATCCAGATAAGTCTGAGTTGACTGAATGTAGGCTCTGTACTCGGAGTAGCGGAGATTTGCCGAATAATCGATATATGCGTTCTGAACATTTACGCCCTCAGCAAATCCGCTTACTACTGCGTGATTACTGGTTTGGGAAAGATACAGCCCGCCGTCTGGCAAGTCGTAAGCAAGTACAGCCGAGCCTCTCGCCACTCGGTCAATAATTTCGAACGCTGACTCGCCCAGCATTATATTTATTTGCGGCAGTATTGGTAATTCGTCGGAGGCCATACTGCTGGTGACTTGTATCCCTTCGGGCTTTCCGTTAACGACAGGGCCGTATGCTGACGCAAGGCGCTTAGCGATACCCAACACATTTGAGTTACTGATCTGCCCCCCTGGCCACTCTGCAGCACAATCCACCAGATCAGCACACTTGGAGCGACCAGTTAATCTGATCGAGTGGTCTGATGGACCGAAGCTTGGAATGTAGTGGTCTATATAGCCCGTTATGACGAGATCGTCTCCCAGCGCAACCGCACACGATGAGCCGGGGATAATTCCCAGATCGGCAAGCTCGCCCTGGTAAAGCTCTGTCATCCCGATACTGAAGTCGCTGGGTACCCGCTCGATTCCGCGAGTCACGCGAATATCGGTCCAGCCAGTGATGGCAATCTGCCCCGAGGATATGGTTAGATCATCAGTCATGGCGCTGCCTTATAGATGTCAAGGGTGCACGCTCAGGATAAAAACCATAAGCAAGGGGAAAGTATGAAACGGCACGTTTGGAAAGTAATTTTTATTGCATTAATTCTTGGGATGTATCTGTTAGCACAAAAAGTCTCTACCAATAATGATTTCGAAAACAAAAGCACCGCACTAATGAAGCAGCAAGGATTGAAGATAATAAGCGCGCTCGACCAATCTCCCGGCTGCAAAGGCATGTACTCTCTGCAATCAACCTCATTCAAGCAAGACTCTTTCTTTAGTACAACAGGCAAAGGAAGATCATTTTACACCGACAACAAAAACAACATTCTCGATGTGGATTGGAGTGCTGAAATTGTTGACGACGGTAAAATGATTTTTGTTAAAGCTAGCGATACAGCTTCACTCCAAGCCAAACTAACCGCATTATTGTTTACTTCGTGCCAAGCTTCGTAACATACCAATCTTTTTCATGGGTTATTTCGCTAACGCCGCAACCGATCCCGGCATGAACGCCGGGTGAATCGGGTTTGCCTGCTGGATCAGTTCGTCAGACCGCGTCGCGTCCTGGTACAACCGGTTGGCCATCACCAGCGCCGGGAGCTGAGTTTTGAAGGTGAACACCTCCAGGCTCGGCAACGTGGCCCCGGTGGTGGTCAACGCGCCCACGACAGCCTGACGCAGATCGATCAGCGCGTTGTAGCTGTCGTCGTCGCCCGTATCGCCGGCAACCAGAATCTCGGCATCGAGGAAGCCGGTCACCGTGTTCATGGTGGCAATGGCCTGATCGTAGGATTGCGGAACGTAGGTCGCGACCACTTGGCCGATCGCCGCCAGAGCGGCCCGGCGCAGCAGTGCGGCGGTGGCGTCCTGCGCCGTAGCCTTTCCGGTACCAATGGCACCGCTGCCGCTGAATGCGGCCGGTGTATAGCTCGCCAGTGGGCCGAGCAGTGAAATGGCATTGCCAGGGTCAGCAATGGCGGCGACAAGGGCAGTCATGACGCCCTGCACCGCGTCAGTAAACGCCTGACCGCTGCTGGCATCCAAATTCGCCGCCGCGTTGGTAAGAGTATTCATTGCGACATCCACTGCCGTCCGATTGGCCGTATTCTTGGCAATCAGATCGGCCATGGTGGCGCTGCTGTCCTTGGCCTTTTTACTGTTGATCAGCGCGCTGCTGACGTTAGCGTTTGCATAACGGCCGTTGTTGCCGGTCAGTAGCGCGCCCAGGCTGCTGATGCTGCGGATATCGTGAGTGACACGGCCGACCATCACCTTGAAGTCAGCAATGACGCCCATCACCATGCTGACGATGGCTTTGCCGAACTTGATGACCCCCTCCACGACATTGATCACCGCCGTCACGCCGCCGATAACCTTCTTAACGAAGTCTAGCGCCGACGAAAGGCCCAGCGCGGCAGCCAACTGATCTAGTAGGCTGCCGGTGGACGTTGTGATGGCCGGGAAAACCCGGTCGCCGGACTCGATGAACGTGAAGCTGATCTCGAAGTACCGCCCCATGTCCCAGCGCTCTATCACGCTGAGGCCCTGGTCCGGAACGCTGACTTTCAACGCACCCAGCGTCGGGTGCATCAAAGCTCCTGGCCCCGGTTTCTCTGCGGCGCCCACCAACGCATCGCGCTGAGCAAGGACATTGCCGCCGCCGTAGATGATGCTGTCAGTCACCAGAAAGCCCGTCATCCTGATCCGGCGAGTCGAGCGCCCCATGTCCTCGACATAGGGTTTATCGCGACCTGGATATTCGTGCATTGCAAGGCGACGTCCGAAGCGCGCATCGCCGCCATAGACCGCGAACGGCACACCCCGAAACGACGCTTGATTAAGCGAATCAGCCCAGCTCCTGTTGGAGTCTTCCGCGATCTGAATGATGTCGGAAAGCAAACTCATGCGATGTTCCCCACTCCAGAATGCGCAATGCGGCTGGATGCCTGGACGTTGCCATCCGCCTTCACGTTGACCTTCGTGCCTTCCGGCATGTTCTTGTGTTCGATTTCGACCTTCACTGTCCCGCCAGTATTACCAGCGGCTGCACCATCACTAGGGTCAGCCGGTTTGGTGTATGGTCCAGTTGGTGCTAGCTGAGGAAGATCCAATTGATTGGCCAATGCGCCACGCGTTGCGGCTTCCCTGGCCTTCGCTTCGTCATCCAGACCAGGACGCAGCCAGCGGCGCGAAGCAATTTCACCGGCAGACTGCGCATCAGTAGCGCCCATCAGCAATTTACCCGCAGAGGCTTCCTTGCCTTGAGTTAGTTCGTAGTTGGCAAATTCAAGCTGCTTCAGGCGGTCAGCCCGATCATCAGTGATCTTGAAACCAGCCCAGTTTTCAAAGTCCTTTTGACGGTCAGGGTGTAGCTGGAAGATCCCCCGCGCAGTGGGGCCGGTCAGCCCCCAGTCGCCAGTCGCCTTGGGGTCAAGATTACTTTCGGCGATGCCATTGCCGACGATCCCGGCAGCTTGCGCCTTGGTCCATCCCATGGATCGGAGATAGTCCATCGCAAAAGACGCGGTATCCTCGTCAGCCCCCTTCAACTTTCTCCAAGCATCTGAAATTGCCCGCTCGCCAGCTTGCTGACCAGGCGTTTGCGAGCCTGTAGGCGCAAGGCCTTGGCGCGCACGGATCTTGGCTACTTCCTTGTCTTCTCCGTCATTTAGCGTCGGCGAATAAAGCATTGCACCTATACCCGTCCCGACTGCAGCTGTGCCGGCGCCGATCCAGCCGAGCAAGCCTCGACTCGCCGCTGCAGCCTCTGTAGCCGCGCCAGCCTCCGCTGCGGCAACCTTCCAGCCGCTGAGAAGCCCAGTGAAGGCCAAAACCCCTGCACCAGCGGTCAATAGGTTTGCGCCCAGGGACAGCACACTGACAATCAAGCCTGCGTTCATCACTCCTAGGACAAGCAGCGCGGCGTTTTCCCAGCCACCGAGAAAGCCAACAACTTTTCCAATACCCTCACCAAACTTGACGAGACCATCGCCGACGCCCTTCCAGTCGATAGTGTTGACCCATTTGGCAAAGCCCTTTGCCCAATCGCCAATGTCGGTAGCAATCAAATCCCTATTGGTCGCAAGCCAAGTTGAAAACTGATCGATTAAGGGCTGCATGACCGGAATCAGCTTGTCGCCAATGGAGTTTTTCACCCCATCCACCGCGATTCCTAGCCCCGCCAGGCTCATAGAGAATTCTTTGCCGCGTTTAACGGCGTCATCACCCATGACATAGCCCAAACTCTTGACCATGCTTTCATATCGCTCGATGCCCGCCGCGCCATCCCGAAGGAAAGGCAGCATTGCACCAAGACCGACACTGTTGGCGATCAGCGCCTGGACCTGCGGGTTAGTTTCCTTGGCGATAGCGTTGGCCACTGCCTTGTATTCGCCAATCACGTCATTGGCACCGTCCTTGGTCTTTTTCAAGCCGATACCCAGCTTGTTGAGCATCACCAGCGCGCCCTGATTACGGCCCCACTGTGCGTCCTGCATTGTGGTAGCCAATCCATCCAGGCTGGCCGTGGTCGTCGAGGCATCAATACCCAACAACTTCGCTGCCCCCTGGGCGCTTTGCAATTGACCTGCAGATATCCCTATACCGCGCGCGCTGTTATCGATGGACCGTCCCAGGTGTGCCCAGTTATCAGCGAGCGCTGCAATACCGGCGACCGAACCAATGCCAGTAACGGCAGCCAGCGGCGCAACGATGTTGCCGATGCTGCGTGCTGCGCTCCCTGCGTCACGCCCGATGTTGCTGAGGTTTTTGCCGATCTTGTCGAAACCCAGTTCGTGACCGAGGCCTTTAAAGGACTTGCCAACCTCTTCGAACGGACGAGTCAGGCGACCAATAGCATCATTGACCTTGCGCACGGTCGCCGTGGCTTTATCCACCGCGCTGATCGTGATCGTGAAGCTATTGGCCACGTGGCTTACCCCTTTATTCGTTTCGCCTGGTCATTCCAGTACATCAGCTGGGTCATGGTTTCGGACCACGCATCACGCGGCCCCCACCCGTAAAACTTGGTCAGTTCAGCAATCAGTTCTGGCCAGCCGCCTCCTCCTGCTGGCCAGCGGCGGTAAAAGTCTGGAAAAATTTGTCCGCCGCCATCAAATCGCGGCGGCTGATTTTCTCAACCGCGACACGTGGGATTACTGCGATCAAACTGACCAAGGTGATCACCGTGCCGATATTGGTGTCAGCGCGAGCAGATTTTTCCATTTCGCCGGCAGTGGGCTCGCGAAGCTTGAGTACTTCGTAAGTCTGAGCCGTGGCGTCCTTGCCAATGACGACCGGCTTGCTGAGCGTGATGGTGATTTCGTCTTCAAACATGGATCAACTCTCCGTGACGGATGCGCTTTCCCACTTCATTTCGATAGTGGCGTCAGCAGCTTTGGATTCGGGTTGCTCGGTAGTCCACATGCCACTACCGATGACGGTTTTGCCGTTGGCCAACTCGCACACAACGGTGACGTTACTCATGGCGTTTAGGTCGGAAAGACTCAGGTTTGACGAGTCACGAAGCGTGGCCCCGATGTAGCCCTGTTCGGGTTTCTCGCTGTAGCCATGAATGCCGTCTGGCCCCTTCAAGGTTTCACGGGAAACGCCGGAAACCTTGTAGGAAAAATCGCCGGACATCATGTAGGTCACGCCGTCGACGGACAGGTAGGCCGTGCCGGCGAGACGATTGGGGTTATCAGCCATGTTTTTCTCCAGGCGAAAAAAAACCGCTCAATGGCGGCCGGGTTCAAAGGGCCTGGATTACAGGCGGAATTGCTCAAGCAGCGCGAAGATGCGCAACTGATTGATCAAGGTGTCGGGCGAAAGCATGTCGACACGGTTGGGGTTCGAACCATTGCGCTCGACAATCAACGCTTTGGCGTAGATGTCGGCGTCTTGAACCATGCCCGCGGTTTCCATCTTTCGATAATTGGCAATCATGTCGGCTCGGATCATGTTTGGAGTCACGATCGCGGAACCAGGCGCGAAGCGCGTGCCGTTATCAGCCAGCTTCACCCGGGCGTATTTGGACGTCACCAAGGTCTTCTGAGAGCGCAGCACGTACATCAGCAAAAACAGCGTCTCGACCTGCAGATAGCTGTCATCCGGTGCATTGAAGGCATTTTTTTGGTATGTGGTGATCAGGTTCTCGAGCGCCACCGTACCGTCACTGGCGACCGTAAATGTGGATATCCCATCCCACAGCAGTGTGTTGCGCTCGCCGAGATCGAACTGCGAAGCATCGGGCGGCGCCAACACGGTGCTCAATGCCAGTGTTTGCAGCGGGCGGCCGGGGTCGGCGCGCAGCGCCACAGCAGCGGTTGCAGCCATATCAGCGGCCCAGATCCAAGCAGGCGACGGCGAATCATAGAACCCGATGATGGTTTCATGCTGGTTGTTCCGCGCGTTACCGGCGGTGGCCAGTGTCGACAGCGTTCCGCGCTGGGCGGCGAACACATGGCCGTAGACCTGACTTGCGTAGCTCCAACGCCCGGTCTTGTCGCTCAGTAGGTTTTTCAGCGAATTCAGTGAGGCGATGTCGGTGTACGGCGAAACAATGAAGTCGAACGCACGGTCGCCCAGGTTGGACAGCGCAGTATCCAGCACCGGGTTGGTCGCGCCGAAGGCCATCGGGGTGATAGTCAGCGTCAGTCCGTCCGGGGTCGCCTCATTCCCAGAGGTACCCTGATAGTTCAGGCGCAGGTCGATTTCATTGCCGGCAAGGCCTTTGTTCTTGGCTGTGAACGTTACTGTGGCGGTCGAGGCGGCCGCAGTCACAGGCAAGTCAGCGCTGCTGTTGACCAGCGCCGCCAGCGCGGTAGCGATAGCGGCAGCCAGCTCGCCAGCAGTGACGACCAGGCTGATCAACTGGCCTGCGATATAAAGCGAGATCACGCTCGTCGCGGAGGGACTGCCAGCGACCAGCAAGGTGCCGGTGGCAGCAACACCACCCGAGGCATCAGCCAGCGGCAGAAACCACACTTCGCCAAAGCTGTCTGAGGCGATGTACGCAGCGCTCATCAGGGCAAGCATCGAGCCCTGGCCGCCCTGAGCCTTGGCATCCGCGACACCTTGGCCCAGTACTGGAATATTGACTACGCCGGTGCCAGCCGAGGTAATTTGCCCGATGATCAGTGCGCGCTGGGTCTGCGAACCGCTGTTGGCCTGGGAGTTGTCGACCTCAGCGTAGAACAGCGGAACACGCACATTCGACGGGATATTGCTAAACGGAACGGTCACTGGCTGTCGCTCCCATCAGAGGGTGTGGATTTAATCGCTTTGGTATCGGCGAGCACCGGTGCAGCAGCCGGCAAGTCAGCGGGCTTGGTTTCGTTTACAGCAGATGGCAGCACTTCTGGCGCGACTGTCGGTTTGGTGGCCGTGGCGTCGCCGCAGGCAATACGGCGCAACCAGTAGAAGTCGCCATCGCCGACCTCGCGCCCATCAGGGGGCAGAAAGTCACGCTTGACTGGGTCGCGGACGAGCAACCCCGGGGAGGGAAAGACGCGCATAAGTGCTCCTATTGGGTGAGATCGATATCGAGCCCGCCTTCTGCGCGTCCGTCAGGACCAGCAGTACGCGGTGCAGCGTTGACCGCATCCGGGAATGGGGGGTTGTCGTAAATGCCAGTGGCATCGAAGACGTTGGTAAGGTCGTTGGTGATGCTTATGTGCTGCAACGGACCGACGGGTTGAATGGCCGCAATTTCAGCCGCAGGATCAAGCGTGGGCGGCAGGGTCGTATTCACTTCCAGTGGGTAGAAATCCTCTGGGCCCTGGTAGAACTCCATACCAATATCCATCACCAGTTCAGCCAGTTCGCTTTCACCTTCGCCGCTATCGCGGATTTCCGATCGAACGAACGGGTACTGCTGCAGCCGTTTCATCAGCGGCGGGAAGTTTATCAATGCCATCTTGATCTGCTGCTGAATGTCCTCGAGCTGAACCAGCGCAGCCGCCGCACCGCCGTTCCTTGGAAGATGCTTCACCTCGACCCGCGCGCTGACGCGGATAGTCGCCGTGACGGTGAACTGCGGCGCACTGACATTGCCAAGGGATTCCATGTCCTCGCCTGGCGAGTGCAGATAGAGAATCGGGTAACTCCCATCCCACGTAGCCCAGGTCCGTGCCAGAAACACGTTGCTGCCGGCCAGGGTCTTACCCATCAGGCCTTCGGCCGAAAGCAGTCGCAGATCGGATGTGGTCGTCATCACATTTTCCCCAGCATCAATTTCGCCCAACCATGGCTGTCGGGCCGGACTTCCTTGATTAGGTACATGTTTCCGGTGCTCGGGATGAACACCTGGTCATCGGGAATCGGCGCCACCGGGAAGATGGCGAGCCGAACACCAAGCACAGGGACGACGGTGTTTGCGTCGATTAAGGTGTCGACCAGGTGGATGTCGCGGTAGGCCGAATCAAACACGCCATCAATAGGATAAGGCGTGCCGCCGCCCGGGTAGAACATGATCGGCCCACCGGCCTGCACGCCCTCGCCGAATACGGTGGCCAGCGGCCCGAGCACCGCCTTGTCCCAATCGACGGCCATGGTTAAGCCAGCACTGCCGAGAACAGCACTTCAGGCCGGGTGCAGATGTGCAGCGGGTAGCTGTACGCCTCGACCTTCCACCACATCTTCCGTTGAGTGTCGAAGATCGGCAGGATGTAGATCGGCTTGCCCGGGGTGTTCACCCATTCGAAGGTTTCGCCCGGTGCATAGGCCACCTTGAAGATACCAGGGGCGCCTTTCGGGAAGAACTTCGCCTGGTTGGTCGCTACGTGAATGGTCGACGCATCGTCGGAGCCGCGGTAGTTGAACCAGTTGATGCCACCGAAGCGCATCGCCTGAAACGCATTTCCCTGACGCAACTCCTGAGCTGCTGCCCAGTTGTAGTAAGTCTTGGTCACGTCTGGGTGGTTGGTCAGCTCGTCCCAGAACGCATCACCGGCCAACGCATAGACTTCGGTGGTCGGTACGAACGCGCCCTGCGATTTGCGCGCCATGTTCCGAACGATGTTGTTGCACAGCGGCCGGATGGTGTTCGGCTTGGTTGCCGAACCGTCCGCATTGAGGCGCAGGTCGAACACGATGTCGCCAGGCTTCTGGATCCCGAACTCCTGGAACCAGTCAAACTTGACCTCCCCGTCCGCATCCAGGCAAAGACCCTGGATGGCCGCCAAGCGCTGGAACTCCCAGGTGTATTCAATGTTGCTGGTGAGGCCGGTCGGACCATTGACGCGACGCGCCACCTCGGTCTCGATCTGCATCAACTCGCTTTCGCTCCCGAACGAGCGGATGTTCTGGATTTCCTGCGCGGTGATGGTGTCGGAGTGCATCAAGCGCGGAACATCGAAGTAGCGCGCTTGACGCTTTTCGGTGGGGCGCTGCGTGCCTTCTTCGCCGCGATCCGAGAACGGGATCAGCACCAGCTTGCCTTGGCGCTGCTCAACCGCCAGCGCGGTGGTGCGAATCGGATCAGGCTCGAACAACTCGAGATCACCGATGCCCGTCGGCTTGAACGGGTATTTTTCAACGGCGGTAGTCAGGGCAATTTCGGAAAAAATGTCCTGATGGAAAACGTCAAGCGAGGCCATAGGTGGGGCTCCTGAAAACAAAAAACCCGCCGAAGCGGGTTATTTTTAAGTGGTGGAGTTATCGAGCGAGAATGCCGACAGCCTTGAGGGCGGCCAGGGCCGTGTCTTGTTGGTGGACATTCACGCTGGCATCCCAGACGAGTTCCGACCGGTTTACCTCGGCGCTACGCATCACGGCCGCCGAAGTCGCTGGCCGCACAGATGCGTCGGTGAAATCGCGCAAGATCGCGTAAGCCAACGGGGTCCCAGTCGTGGACGTCAGAGGCGCCCAGCCGCCACCAGTCCATGCGACGGTGACACTGAACGAATCATTTGCCGCGAAAGGTGTGGCACCCGCGGTAATGGTGAACTCGAGGCCGGCGCCACCAAAGGCAACACCGGGCTGACCAGCACCGACCACTACCTCGTATGGGTTGGCCACGGTGAAGTCGGTAGCATCGGTGAAGACAACGCTGTACGCGCCGGCCAAGGCCGGTGGCTGCGCGGTAATCGAACCGATAGTGCCATTGCCGGTATTCGTACCGGTCGCCGGGGTTGCGGTGTAGGTCAGCGCCACATCGGCGATGATCAAGCCAGGAGTCAAGTGGCCAAGGCCTGCTGCGAACTGGACCTGGTCAATCGACTGGTGACCGTTGGCCAGAGATACGATGAAGCCGGCATTGTGGTACTGCTCGACCAAGGGGGTTTGCGGAACGTAAGTCATGTTCAGGATCCTCTGTGATTATTTTCCGCGAACCTTGGACATGGCGCGGTCCCAGCGGCCAGCGATTGCTACTGCGCGCGATGGAGATTCAGTTCCGGCAGAACCAAGTGCTGGATTTTTCCCGGATCGAGCGCTGTTGGTGTTGCCTTCGGCGGGCGTATCACGCAAGACGTTGATCGCCTGTGTACGCGACATAGAAGTGTTGAAAGCCAGGTTCGCGGCCAAGACAGGGTTCCGGGCTGCGTAGCGAGAACCAAAGATTTCAGCACAACGAGCGCGCTCGCGACGGCGGGCAGCGGCAGTAGCGCTTTTGCCGTGCATTTCCTCATCGCCATCATCCTCAGCATCAGCGTCGTCATCCTCAGCCTTGGCACGCTTGGATTTTTTGCCCTTGTCCTTTTGTTCGTCTTCGTCATCGTCATCGCCCTCGTCGTCATCCTGATCGTCGTCGGCTTCTTCGTCTTCGTCGGCATCCTCGCCAGCTTTTGCGCGCTTAGCCTTGCGGGACTTTTCATCCTTGTCTTTTTCGTCGCCCTCATCGTCCTTGTCGTCTTCGGCGCGGTTGCCTTTTTTGTCATTGTCATCATCTTCGACGCTGGCTTTTTTGCCTTTCATCGAGCCGATGCCGGCCAAATGGGCGAACGAAAGCGCGCTCGCCACGCGGGAAAGTCTGGACATGTAAACCTCGGTTTTAAGAGAAGTGGAAGGCTTCAACCCAGCTCGGCGAGCAGGGAACGGAACGCTTCGTCAGGCGCCATCACGGCGTCAGCGAAGCCAATCTCGACGCCGGCGGCGCCAAGGAAAGTAGTGGCCTGGGTATCTCGCACGGTCTTCACCGACAGCCCGCGGTTGCGCGCGACGGTTTTTACGAACAGTTCGCCCATGGCATCGACATCGGATTGGTACCGAGACATCGCCTCTTTGGATAACGGCTGAGAATCTGAACCGTCAGCCTTGCGATCGCCGTAGTGGATCAGCGTAACGTTGACCCCAGCGGCACCCAACGCTTTGGACATGTCGACGTGCATGCAGATCACGCCAACGCTGCCCGTGCCGCCGGTGCGCGGGACCAAAATTCGGTCGCACGCGCTGGCCAGCGCGTAAGCCGCTGAATAGGCTGACTCGGTGAGAATCGCCCAGATTGGCTTGGAGCCGCGCATACGATAGATATCATCGGCCAGGTCAAAGCAGCCAGCGACCTCGCCGCCCGGGCTGTCGATGTCGAGCGCAATGCCCCGAACATCCTCGTCGGCCATGGCCATGCTTAAGCACGCCCGCAAGCCGTCGTAGCCAGTCATCCCGCTGTATGGCTTGAGCGTGCCGAGTTTCTGCACCAAAGTGCCCGTCACCGGAATGACTGCGATGCCCGCGACTACCTCGTAAGCCCGAGTTTGTGCCGGCTCACCGATATCGCCGTCCCAATCATCAAATGCCACGACCCGGCCATCAGCGTGAAATAAACGCGCCAGGCCGAAGCGGTCGGCCAAGGCCGCCATGACGATTTCAGCTTTTTGCGGGGTGATAGCGAGAGGCACGTTGAACAGCTTCTGCGCGAGGTGCGGGTAGTTTGTCATTGAGGTTCCTGGCCTTTCTCGGGCGTAGAGGCGTTCATTGCGTCATTACCAAACCAGCTTGGTGGTGGCAGGCCCGCCTCCCGGAATTGCGCAACTTCAACCGCGCGCTGCTGGATGACCTCTTCGTAGTCGAGGCCCTGTTCTGCGCACTCACGTTTGAGTGTGGACAAGCCGCCATCCATACCGAGAATTGCACCCTGCTTCTCTTTAACCGGATCCACCCAGCCCCGAGCGACACCAAGCCAGTCACAGCGGGAGTAAGCGGTGCGAGCCTCCATAAAATCAGGGGCACCGTTAGGCAGTGGCAAATCGTTGCGATCCATCGCTTCATGCAGCCAACTGGCAAACATGGGTGTAGCCGTGCCGATCTTGAACTCGGTGTTGCGCCGAGTGAGCGTCTTCCAGCTTTCCAACAGGGCGGCGCGTGCGCTGGAGTAGTTGGTTTTGGACCAGTCCTGCGTGATCTGCTCGGCAGATATGCCGGCCGCAGCGGCAAAGGTTCGCGACATCTCGCTCGCAAACTCGCCAAAGCCATTGTGCGGATGCGCAGCGCCGACAGAAGTGATCGACTCACCCGGTGCAAGTGTTGGGATTCGTGCGCCAGAGAGCATCGCCGGGCGCTCTTCGTGCCAGTCGGCCCGCATTCCCTGATAGGCAGAAAGCTCATCGGTATTATCCAGAGCTTCAGCCACCTGCGCAGGATCGTAAGGACTGGTGACGTAGGTGCCGAAAGTCGCGGCAATAGTTGCAGCTTGAAGTTCGACGCCGTAGTACCGCGCCAACATCTTGAATCGAGCCAGGACCGGGGTGAACACGCCGACGCCACGGTTTTGTCCAGCACGATCATGCTCAAAGTCGTGAATGACACGGTTCCAGCCGTCCTCGTCCTCGCGCGCCACCCGCTCCCAGTCCATGCTTTCGACCGAGTTGTACCAGTCGTTTTGGTGGGCCTTGCGGATGTGATAGGCGATCGGCACGCCGTGCTCGTCGATTTCGACCCCACCGCGCATGTATTTGCTGTCGACCATCTGGAACGGATTGGAGAGGCGGTCCGGATCGACCACCATGAAGGCCGTGGCGTAATCCGCCCTGCCATAGCCAACGCGCTCTGGCATCCAGTAGTTGACCACCAGCGAATCGCCGTCGATGAGCTTGTGCCGAAGCGCCAGGCGCATCTGTTGAGAGACGGTCAACTGCCGTGAGACATCGCCATAACGGCCAATGTCATCGGCGTACCCACGCCACAGCGCCTCTACCGTGCGCCGATACTCTTCCGCCCATACTGAATCAAACTTACGATTTCCAGTTCGTGCGGCCAACGCCCGATAATCAGGATTGGCCGACAGGCGCAGCGATGCGCCCACGGTGTTGTCGAGTATCCGTGTGATGCCGCCTGCGGCCAGGCCATCGTTGCGCACTAGGTCGCGGTGGCGAGCCACCATTCGGTCACGAAACTGGTTGATCTCAGCGTCGGGGGATCTGATCCACGGTAGCCAGTTGCCCATTTCCTGAGTGGCCCAACTGGCCGCCTCGTAGGGGAACACCGACTGGCCCGCCATACCCTCGGTCAACGTTGTGGCATTGCCCGTTGCCTTGGGAGGCATAGGGGTGAGTGGCTGACCGCGAGAGTCGACTATTACCGATTCAATGGTCATCAGAACACCGGCCGGATCGCACGGCGCCGACGCATGCCGAGGGCATATTGCAGCGCGAGAATGTGAGCTTGGAGCGCGCCAATATCAGCACGGGTATAGGTCACCGATTTGGAGCCATCCCCTTGCGCGTAACTGAATGACTCGCCCTTAGCGCCCGTACTCAGGTCATGCAAAGCCTGCTGAGATTCAGTCAGCCATTGCATCAAGGTGGCCGGTGGAACGCCGCTGAGGTTGTTGAGGCGTGGTGTGAACATTGAAACTCTCCTACGCCATGCGTGAGATCGACGACTTTCGGGACGATGATTTTTCAGGGGCAGCACGTTGCACCACCGCTTCGAGAACTTGCGGCACCTGCTCGGGCGGTTGTTGAAGCGGCAATCCAATCAAGGCGTTCACCTCGTCGGCGCGCTTATTCAGCTTGAGTCCGAGGTGCAACAAGCCACAGAGCGCGGCATAGGCGTACACGCGGCAGTCGAGCGCTTCGTTCGCGCGCCCCGGCGGCAATTCCCAAACCCGGTAATGCTGCCCCCCGGAGGTTTTTCGGACAGAACGCTCCGATGTCAGTTGCGCGAAATAGTTGATGTCGCGGTCGACCGGGAAGTGCATGTAGCCCGCGCCTTTCTCGACCAGGTGAAGCCGCGAACGAACCGAGTCTTTGGCAGCGTTGACGCCGATGATCACGGGACGAAAAGACGATTTGTTCCGCTTGCTCGGTGTTTTGGTCGGCCACACTGGAGAACGCTTACCGCCGACTGCAGATTCACCCTTGATGGCCCAGACGCGGCGACCAATGCGAGCCTTGGCAAAGTCGTAAACCTTCTGTGTGTGGTGACCGCCAGAGTCGTGACAAACCGCCATAACTTCAAAGCCACGGCCGTCTGCGCGGTACCAGATACGTTTCAGATAGGCGTCGAGCCGGCTCCAGATATCTGGTGTTTCCATATCGCCGGAAATAATTTCGAAGTCGATCGACCAGCTTTCTTCGTTCATCCCCCAGCCGACGACCTCGCATTCAAAGCGATCGCCTTGGGTATCGACACCTACCGTCACAACAGCAACGCCGTCAGGGACCTCGGCACCCCATACTTCGCAGCGCGCGGCCAGCTTGTCTTCCTGTAGAGCACGATCGCCGCGGTCTTCGTAGGTTTCGCCCAGCACCAGGTTGACGAAGGTCTGCCGCATCAGCGGATCGTCTTTGACCTCCAGCCACTCCGCTACCAGCTTGTGCCAGGCAGCGTTGACGAAAAGACTATAGCCAGCCCAGATGTGAAAGCCGGCATGGCCTGTAAATGGCTTAGTCGCCCGCCACTCGCCCCGCTCGACCATTTCGTCTTTATCAATTTCATGGATAACGCAGCCGGTGGCCTTGCAGACGTAGAACACGCTTTCGGGAATTCCGACGCCGCTCTCGTCCTTATCCCATTTCATGCCGTAGGGAGTGTCTGGGCCACCCCACTCCAGCACCTGGTATTCGCCACAGTGCGGGCACGGGACAAAGTATTTGCGCTGGTCGCTGTTCGCGTAGCTCTTTTCAATCCGGCTTTCGCCCTTCACCGTGGGCGTGCTGCCCATGATGATTTTCCGGTTCCAGAAGCTTTCAGTCCGCTTGATGCCCAGCTTGATCTGGTCACCTTCCTTGCCCGCGCCCATTACGGGATAGCCGTCGACCTCATCGAACATCACCACGCGTGCGGTGATACGCCGAAAGCCGCCAGGGCTGTTCGCGCCAACGAATGCCATCGAAGCGCCGTTGCGGAACATCCGCTTGTTGATCTTTTGCTTGGAGTCCTTCTTCTTGAGGTCCCCAACGATCTCCTTCAGCACCGGAGTATCACGGAGCATCGGCTCGATTTCAGTGACGCTGTAGTCTTCCGCATCCTCTACCCGGGGCTGAACAACAAGAACGGGGGCCGGGTCCTGGTGAATAAAGAACCCTGCAGCATGGTCCATGATCTTGGTGTAACCAACCCGCGCCGACTTTTGCACCGTGACCATTTCGACCGTGGGGTCTGTGATCGCGTCCATGATCCCGTTCTGGTATGGGAACGCATGAAATCTGCCTGTCTGGGCGCTTGTTTCACCGGATAGCCTTGCGTGCTCGGCCGCCCACTGGCTGAGTGTCAGCTTCGGTGGCGGCTGTATGTTGCGGCGGCGGGCTTTAAGCAGCCCCGTTTTCAGGGCGGCATGACCCTCCGCGTAGCGACGCGCTTCATCGGCTGATCCCTTCTCCGTCACGGGTCAACTCCTCGAGCGCTTCAACGATAAGTCCATACATAGCGTCCTGGACCTCCAGCACTGTCTTCAGACGATGAATCCGAGGGGCATTCTCCGATGGGATGGCCAGCAGCAAAGTTCGGACTTTCGCGTATTCTTCGCCGACGGCGCGGGTCACGTCCTCGACAGCAACAACCAGGCGCGATTCACGGTCGTATTCGAGCTGCTCGCGCAGGGCCAGGTAGTTCTCCTTGACCCGCTTCGCCTCATCGACATTCATGTTGGCGCCGGTCGCGATCAGGATCCGAGTGGTGGCCTGCTCGATCGTTTCGCCCGCCTTGATTGTTACCCTGGAGGAAGCGCGGGTAACGGCCTTGGCCGGGGCTGCCGAGCTGTTACCCAAATCCTCTTGGGTAACAACATCGCTGCCGTCTCGCCGGTATTTTGCGATCAGCACATTTGAAGCGTCGACATCGAGAGAGCTTCCCTCAAACACAAGCCAGCCGCGCTCCTTCCACTTGGTGACCGTCTTTCGACTGACGCCGTGGAGTGCTGCAAATTCACTCTGGTTCATGGGTCGCCTTGTTACCTGTTACCCAAATTGAAAAATTTCGCAGCTAGAGAAACAGAAAACTGCGCAATGCCCTCGATGCCAGAAGGGCGGGGAGGGACCCGTTGAGGGGGGGGGTACCCCACCTGCGATGGTCACCCTGCCCTCGTCCCTCCCGTCCGCGCGACACGCTGGCTCGTCGAACGCAAGCATCGAGGATGCCGCCATCGCCCTACCTCGCCGTTGCCAGCGCCCTGTCTATAGCTTCACCAAACACGGCTCTGAATCGACGGTCAACGATGGCCTGAGCGCGGCTTCGATAGTTCAGCCGTTTGTTCACAGCCAACGCATCGCCGAATCGAATCAACAGCTTCAAATGCCCAGGCTGCGCGGCTGTTGCTGCCCGACCGCGGCGCGCCTTTTGTCCATCCTTCGGCGGTATTCGTTGCCACACGCCATTGATGGTTCCCGACTTCGCTTTGACCGGGCCGATAAAGATGTCCTTTCGCGCACGCAATTTCTCCAGCACGTTTCGTGGCAGTTGCCCAAAGCTGTCGAGCTTGATGTCCTTCGGGTTCAGCAGCTTCTTGCCAGGCAGGACGTGCACACCGCCATCCTCATATGGCTGCAAGTATTTCGCGGCGATGGGTTTGACGAAGACTGTTGCGGTCAAGGTGTCTTTGCGAGCACCCCGCATGCCGACTGAGCGCTGGGTAAAAAGCCGAGGTTTCTTGAATGTCGTCGCGATGTTTCTTGTCTCTTCCGCCTGGACTTCCTTTGCTATCGCGGTGAGTGCCAGCGCCGTGGCAAATCCGATCTGCTTGTTGGCCAAAGCAGAGAGCTTTTTGCTCAGCTCTTTGACATTGGCGCGAACAGAGATATCGATCGGGCTGGCCATGCCGTTACTCCTGAGGGGCTGAAATCTTGTTCAATTCTTCGAATGCCACTTTGACTGCCTCGCCGCAGATTTTGGCCTGCTCAATAACTTGGCTCCCAATCAGCCGACTATCGCCACACCGAAGCAGTAACAGCTCAGCCAGCGCAGTTTGTTCGGCGGTGGGCGTGAAAGACATCGCCTCACCAACCATCAATTCCATCTCTTCAGCTGGTTTCTTCACGCTATTAGGATTCGCCATTACAGTGCCTTCTTCGCAAGCGCTACAGCCTCATCCCAGAACACTGGGAGCTCATGGCCGAGGGCGGATAGGATGGTTTCGAGCTTGGCGATCAGGTCGGGCGCTGGGGCGGCGACGGGCGCAGGTGCGCTTACCTGGGCAACAGGCGCTGCAGCCTCAGGGACCACAACGACCGGCGCCGACGACGCAATGGCGACTTGTACTTCAACTGGCAATTCGGACATGACTGGAGCCTCTACGAAGAGTTTCGCAATCCATGCGACGATTGATTTCAGGAAGTCAGGGGTTTTCATTCTTGTCACCGTCAGGCTGGGGCTGTGACAGCACACGGACAACAGCAACGCCGACCCCGAGAGCCATATTGATGGCGGCGTAGATCAGCGGGTTGACTGCGCCCTGGAATACCGTCCAGCCGATAGCGCCTGCGTTCAGCACTGCGCCGGCCAGGGCCAGGCGAACCGACCAGAGCTTGTGGCAAGCGGCGACATTCTCGATCAGCTTCATATCTCATCTGCCTTGCGCTCAGACCAGCGCTTACCGAGCTGCCGAACTTGGTCAACGCCCAGGATTCCAACGAACCCAGCAGCGAAGAATGACCAGCCAATGCTGAACCCGAATTCCTTTACGGTCAGCCCTACCACCATCACCATCAGCGCGCCGAGAGTTGCCTCGATCAGCTTGCGCACCGTACTGGTCTCCTTACCGTCGTATTGGACGCGCAGGTAGATCAGCAGGAAGGTGAGAGCCATTGCTAGGCCGTTATCCCGAAGTGCGGAGAGGACGAGCGCCCAGAAGGAAGGGTCTTTTTCGGGCATGATTTTCAATCCGAAGTCCTCCCTTCTGGGAGTAGGAGAATAAAAAAGGCCGTCAGGTGGCGGCCAAACGCTGGGGAGCAGCGGCGAATAGATCAGCCCCGGCGGCACTCCCAGCTCAGAGCGAAGGGTGTGGCGGGGCCGAAAACGAAAAGGCCTCGATCAATGTCGAGGCCCTGAATAGGTGCGGATCGCAACCCTTTCAGATTGCTGTCGTGGCGCTTCCCTCCAGTCCCCACGCTGACTGTTACCCCTGCACGTTTCCGCCGGGCTCTGCATCCGCATAACTTGCGTGTCTTCCCACGCTGCCAGCCAAAGACCATCACGGCGTCGACACCCAAGTGCATCGATCTCGCTGCTCCTGTCTCGCGCCACCCTGAAAGCGTGTTAGGTCAGGGCGCGCGGGCTGCCGGTGTTTTTCCGTAGCGCTGCACTACCGGCTTATCAGCGTCCAGGCCTCCCGAGGGCTGCCCTGGCTGCAGTTAAAATCAGAATGCTGGGGTGATGTCGAAGTAGTAGTCCTTACCTTCTTCGAAATGCTCGGCCCGATCGGCAGCAACGTTCACGGTGTACTCGCCGTATGGGGTGTACTTTCCGTAAATCGCGTCCTCTTCAGCCGGATTGGCCGACCACACTGCGCCGAAGTTCAGGCGGGTCAGCGATTCCGTCGAGCCCTGAACAGGCCCTTTGGAGCGGAGAGTCATTTTGCAGCGGGTGATATGCGTCATCGGTAGATCCTCTGGTATCAAATGAGCAGGAGGGTCTTTCCGGTCTTTCGCCTGCATTTTTTGGCAATAAAAAACCCGGCGCGATGGCCGGGTTTTCTTGGATCAGTGAGTAAGTTGCCGGAGGCAAAACTGTAACGATGGGAAGAATGATGCCTCAGCCGCACATTTGTCGTCAAGCAGCTATTTTCATCTCTTTTACCGCCAAAGAGACAGGCCCGAGAGCGACCTTATCCAGATCATTGCAGGCATTGAAACAAGCTTGGACGAATTCCTGCCATTCCCTGTCCCAGTTCCTCGAGTCCAGTTCGATACCAAGGATGTGTAGCAGCCAGCCGCGAAACGACTCGGGTGTTGGGCAAGGATCAATACCTTCACTCTGGCCGCCCTGGTGCATGCGGCGGTACCGGAATAGCACACCGACGGCGACGAGGCGTGCCTTCTCGAACTTCTTAGCGTACATCTGCGGCCCCATGGCATATGCCGCGCGGAACAGTGCCTCTTGCGCGTCATCCTTGTCGTCGGCGGTGGCGATCGGGCTGTACATGTGGTTGCCGAAAGCCTTCAGGTGGGCTGGAAGAGTGTCGATGGCGCACTGGATGCGGGCAGACAGTGATTGATGCATGGCGTGTTGGCTATTCACCGACTTCTCGGTTTTTTGCACTGAACACCCAAGCATCCCGAGCTGCTCGACATGGGCCCCCTGGGTGTCCCAGGGGGTATAGAAGCAGTCATGCCAGGCGAGGCGCGCGCTCTTCAGCTTCATCATTCATCAATCCCCTGTGAAGTTGGCGGCACCTGGGCCACGGCGGTTGTTCCCGCTGTATTGCGCTTCAGCACCCGCAGGCCTGAAGCAGTTGTGTTGTGCGATCTGTTGCTCGGCGGCCTGCAGACGAATGCTCAGCTGCGTCACCAGCACTTCCAGCGGCAGCGCCTCACCGGTTTCAGCGGTGACCCAGCCCGAGGCGTTGCACTGCATGCAGGGCAGCTCATGGAAGACGCCCTTGATCACCGCGCGACCACGGCATGCCGGGCACTTGGCCAGGTCGAGTTGAGCGGCGCGGAATGCTGGGCCATGGGACCTCGTCATCATCCGACCACCTTCAGGCCTTGAGCCCGAAGCGACTTCTCCGCCACTTCTCGAGCCCACAACGCATCCGGATCGCCCATAACGGCAGGAAAAGGGTTGCTGACGCGCAGAGTTCCGCGAGACGCCTGCCATGATTCCCAGCGAGCGCAATAACGGGTAGCACGATCGCCAGAGCAGCAAGACACACACTGCAGGATGTAATCACCCGCAGCTCCAACCTTCGGTTCCCAGCACATGCCGCTCGGTACCGGGAAGCGCTCCTCGAACTGGGCGCGGGTTTTGTCTGTTTTCATCATTTTTAAACCTCGCCTTTTATGGTTTCTGGATTTGGCTAGAGGCCGCGCCACTCAAGGCCTCGGCGCCATTGTGCGAATTTCCGTTTCTAGTCATGGTCGAGCGGTGAATCAGGTTGAAGCCCTTCCCGTCTAACCATTCATGCCACTTGTTCAAAGCCTCACGCTTGAGCAGCTCCGCAGAGGTGTGGATGTAGGTCTGCACGTTGCGGGTCATCGTGTGGTTGACCAGCATCTCGCCAATGAGGAAGTCGACGCCCAGGTCTGTCCAGCCAGTGCGGGCAACCTTGCGTAAGTCATGGCTGGTCCACTCGCCCTTACCCAGCCGGGTGAACACGGCGCAGGCCTGGCTGTCGCTGATCGGGCCACGGCTGCGAGCCGGGAACATGTAGGTGCCCTTGTAGCCCTTGGCCTCCTGCCAATCCCGGTACCGCTCAAGCAGAGCGCATACCTGATGGGTCAGCGGCAGGTGATGCTCGCAGCGGGTCTTGGTGTTCTCGGTGGGGATGAACCACTCACCCTGCTCGCCCACGGTCAGGTGCGACCATTGGGCCTGCCTGGTCTCCCCGGAGCGTGTGCCGTGGCACAACATCATCATGGCCAGCATGCAGTCCTGAGGGTGTTGGTCGAAGCCGGCGGCCAATTGCCCGATCACTTCCTCGAGCTGGACGGCGCGCAGACGTGATGGCTTGGGTTGGATGCGGGCCTTGGTGAAGTCGGTGAACTTGAACCCGGCGATGGGGTTGGTGGTGATCAGCCGCAGTTTCTCGGCCTGGCGGAACGCGACCACCAGTACGCCCCACATCAGGCGGACGTAGGACAGCGACATTTCGGCCTGCATCGGCCACATCACCAGCTTATCGAGTGTCGAGCGGTCCACATCTTCCACCGACAGATCGGCGAGCCGTGGCTTCAGGTGGCAGGAGATGATCGAGGTGTTGGTAGAGCGGCGCTTGGCCGACAGGCTGCGGTCAACGGACTGGCGGGCGGTGAACCAGTCCAGCAACTGGCCAGCGGTCTGCAACGTGCCGGCGGCGGCTGATGCCTTCGGGTCGGCTGCCAGGCGTTCGCGGATCTTCGGCAGCGCGCTGACTAACCCCTTCACCGGCAGCTCGGGAAAACCAGCGATCTTCTCCCACTTCTTGCCAACTACCAGGTGCCAAGTACCGCGCTCACGGTTTTGATGGAAGCGGAAATACACGCCTGGGTACCGAGCATCCCGCAGGTCACGGATATGGGTATTTCCGGCCTGCCGCCGGATCTCTGCATCGGTAAACGAAGTGAGCAGTGTCTGGGTCATGCGGCGGCCTTGGTTTGAGGTTGAAGAAGGTAGGCCCTGATGGCCTCAATCGCGTCGACGTGCCCACGGCAAACGATGGCCAGGTAACCTTGATCGGTCAGCGCCTGTAGGTATGCGTCCTGGGCCGGGGAGACGGCGGCGTCATACGGCGCACGGGCCTTGAATTCGATGTACAGGCCGAAGTACCCGCCGCGGGCCATCGGCAGCACCAGGTCAGGCACGCCGGCCTTGACGCCCTGCTCTTTCAGCTTGATCGCCACCAGCTTGTGCCGGTGACCGCCGTTCGGGACGTGGAAGATCAACTTGGCAGCGGCCGGGTAGCGCAGGCTGATCTCTTTCATCAGCGCGGCCTGCTCCAGGCCCTCCCGGTCAACTGCCTTGGCACGCACTCGCTTCGGGCTGAATGGCTTGACGGCGAATGGCTTCACAGTTTCACCTTCCCTTCACGGATCAGGATGTCCTGGGTACGCATAACGCCCTCAGCGAGAAACAAACGGATCTCGTATTTGGTCAACTGGCCAGGCGCGCGCAAACGGCCATCGGCGATGTCATGGCAGTAACCGCAGGCCCAGGCAGCCTGGAAGTCGTTGGGCTTCATGCCTATGCCACAGGTGCCGGCCAGTCGGTAGTGAGCTAGGACTGTGGTGGATGGTTCGCAGGAGCAGCCGGGAAACCGTACTTGGCACTCGCGATCGCGGGCGGCTTTGGTGAGCTTGCTCATCTGGAACCACCTGCTAGCCGGGCGCGCAGTTCGGCCAAGGCCTTTTTCCCCACCTCTGGCGTTATCTTCGGTTCCAGAGCCAGCTCTGCCACTGGCACCGGGGCCAACTGCTCGCCCTGCCAGATGCGTCGGCACTGGCTCAAGTACTGCTTCTCGAAGCTAGCCAGCCCAAGCTCGCGCGATAGAAGCGGCAGACTGTGAAAGCCCGCCGCTGCCGTGGCGTGGTACACAGCCGGGTGGTACCACTTCGAGCAGCTGCGCATGGCGGGGTGGCAGTTGCGGAGTGCCTGGGCGTAAGCAGATTCAACACTGGGCAGGCCCAAGCCTTCAGGCGCAAAACACCAACTGACGAACACGCCTGGGGCAGGAACGAAAGCCGACTTGCTCGCGCTCACAACGCGCATTCCGTGATCGATCTGTTCCATCCGAGTGATGCCGGAACGCATAAACTCGCCCAACCACTCAAGCTTGGAGGCATTCATAACAGCCTCGGTCGGCCAGGACTGACGCCAGGCACCGCACGCACCGCGCAGCCGCAGGAAAAGATCGTCGATTACTGCCTGAGTTGAAGGATCGACAGCGACCACCGCCAGTGACTGGTCGGGCCCCTGATAGGTCGGATCAGATCGGCGGCGAGCAACCAGTTCACCCACGGCGACAGGCTTGTTTGATCGGTTCACAGGCGCACCCCTTTCGATGCCCAGTCATCACCGGCCGAGCCTTCCTCGCTGATCGCTGTTCCGGCTGCCTGGGCGCGCTCTCGTTTGATCCAGCCGACCAGTTTGAAACACCAGCCGGCGGCGGTATCGAGAACGGATGTTTTGGCTACGAAGAAACCCTTGAAGCCCGACAGCAGCTCAGGCGTCAGGGCATCAGCTGGCAGACCGGCGATTTTCAGCTGAGTCTGCAGCGCGCCTCCCGAGGGCTCGAAGTCAGAAAACATGGCGAAGCGCTGGCGATCATCCTGCAGCTCCAGAGCCTGACGATCTTGCTCAGCCATCAAGTCGGCAATCTCGCGCTGCTGCTGCTCTTCGGTTAATTGATGGTTAAGTGATGTATTGGGTGCAGTGGCTGCACCCCGTTCTGTCGTAGGCTGCACCCCGTTCTGTTCAAGGCTGCACCCCGTTGCATCAACACGGGGTGCAGATGCTGCACCCCGCTTTATCATCAGGTCATACACCACCGGTCGCCGGTCGTGGCGATCGATATACACGGCGGCCAGCGCCTGGTTACCACGAACTATCAGGCCGCATTCTTCCAGCAGATCAAGCTTGATACGGACGGTCCGCTCAGAGAGGCCAGTGTCATCGGTAAGTGTTTTTGCCGACGGGAATGCGCCAACACCGTTCGAGCTTGCATAGTTGGCCAGGCACAGCAGCACATGACGCGCGCTTGAGTCTTTGAGGGTTTGAACGGGCAGAGAGAGCGCCCAGGACATTGCTTGAACGCTCACAGCGAGTTTCCTTGGATTTGTTCGGCGAGAGTGGTGATGCCTTTGCGGGTGACCATGACCTGCTCGACCACCTTGAGGTCTTCCTCGGCGCCCTTGCCTACCTTGACCAGCTTGTGCTCGAGCAGGCCGGCAGTGAGGCGGGGTTGGTACGCGGACCAGGCCGAGAACGCGGCGCGGCGGTATATCCAGCGGTTATCGCTGAGCCACTTGAAGAGTTTCAGGGGGCCAATACCAAGCTGCTTGGCGGCAGAGGTAATGCAGATAGAGCCTTCGGTGGCTGATAGGCGCTCAAGGGCTTGAACCTTCGGGGCCTGCTGCTGGATGACCTGGTGCAGCGAGGCATTTTGCTTGGCTACATCGGCGGCGAGCTGCAGGGCATCGCCAAAGTTGGTGGGGATTTGAAGCTGACCGACAACCTTCGACTCCAGCTCCTGCCACCGGTCGATCACGCGAGCGCGGTGCTCGTCGCTGTAGCCGGCGATCACAAGATGGGTATCGCGCTCCGTCAGGTCGTAGACTTCAATTGGCCGCCCGCCAGTCGACTCTCGGCGGCTTTTACGATCTGATCGTAAAAGCCCTTTACTGAAGAGCCGCTCGATTGTCGCGATGACATCGTTGTGGCGAGCCTCGACCAGATCTGCGATCTCGCGCGAAGACATTGTGTGGCGCGACACCTTTTCAGAATTGCCAAAAAGTGTCGCGACACTAGGGGTATTGCCAGAGGTAGCTGTCATGCTCATAATGCCCCCACAAGTTTTATTGCTGTTGAAAGAGCCGGGTTGCAGCCCGGCTTTTTTATGCCTGCGATTTACAAGCACTACTAAGGTCTGAACCTCGCTGGTACGCTGCTGAGTTCTTACGCAAAGCAATTACCAGGAGATTCAGATGGAACGGATGGGGATCAGCGCCGTTGGCATGCTGTGGTTCAGTAGCGCAGGCCAGTACAAGGACTTCCTTGCTATTTTCGAAGACGCCGAAGTTATGCCGAGCACCTTTTCCAAGTGGCAGCAGCGCGCGATGCAGATGCACGACAACATCATCAATACCGGTGGCGTCATCATCAAAGCGTATGCAAGCCCTGAAGAATTCAAGGCCTGGTGCGCCACGCACAATCATGGGCTCGATGCCAAGGGTCGCATGGCATTCGCAAGCTTCCAGGCAGCCCAAAAGATCAATCAGACTCACCCCGCTCGCAAAAACCAGTGATCCTTCACGCTGCAGTTCAATTCGAGTCATTTGGGTCTGCCCTTCCGTTGTCGTAGTAATTGCCGGTCTAGCCACCGGCTTTTTTGAGCCTGAAATTCAGTGCTTCAATCTTTCCTGCGGAACGCTTGAATCGTTCCCCTCATCGGCTTCGGTCTTGTTCTTGTTGCGATAACTTGCTGAATGCCTTCTTTTATGAGCTGCGGAACAGTTATTTGCCTCTCTTCCGCCAGCCCCCTCAAAAACTCCAAATCATCGCCATCGACCAATTCGCCAACGGTCATTCCTTCTTGGTTGCTGCTCATAGGGCCTCCGGAGGGACTCAAGAGGGACTTCAGGCCACACGGCTGTTTCGCTTAAGCTCTTCCCTCATCCCGTCGATCCATGATTCAAGAGCTTCACGGGCCAGCACTGCCTTTCTGGTTCGATGAACCTTGGCCAGGCTGACAAGCGCAGCTTCGTACTCGTCATCCAGACGGACCTTTGTCTCGTTTTCGTGCTTGTAGCTGGGTTGATCTGAGTCATATGCCATTGGTTAGGCTCCTTGGTTGTTCGAAAGGGTTAAGCGGCAGAAAGTGATTGGCAGGAAGCAGACGTGATCTGCCCCCACGGAAACGATGGGCAAAGGTCGGTACGATTCACGGCGCCCTGAGTCAGCGCTTCGATTTGAACGGCGCGCTTGGCGGGTACCGGACGCTCGCCGGAGCACCATTGGTTAACGGTGGGGGCGGTGACCTGCAGCAGGCGCGCCATTTCCACCTGGCTGCCCAGCAAGCGAGATGCTTTTTTGGCTGCTTCTGCTGATTTCATGAGTTCTCTCCTGGAGATTTGAAGTGAATATAAGGCATTACCTTATCACAGACAAGCCATTGCCTAACCAGCAGCGCAATAGGCTTAATTAGGCAATGCTTACCGGACCAGAATTAGGCGCAGCCATCGAGGCCGCGCGGATCGCCAAGGGCGTATCGAAAAAGAACCTCGCAGACGACTTCTCCGTGAAGCCTCCGTCGATACAGGGGTGGGTGAAAAACGGCAGAATCGATAAGTCGAAGCTAATGGACGTTATCTCCTACTTCTCCGACGTCGTCGGCCCTGAGCACTGGGGGCTGCGGCCTGGGTTCTCTTACGAGAACCTTGCGGATAGCCCTGATGATGATCCTGGCGCTGACAGGAATAGCGCGCACAAGAAAGCATCAACGGCTTCGGACATAGTCCGGCAGATGCTCGCTATAAAAGGGAAAAGCCTCTCGGATAGCGCCCGCGCAAGTCTTCTTGCTGCTGCGGAGCAAAGCGATTCGGGCAACGTTATCACCGTCGACTTCTCGCGCCCCGGCCAGGTAGGCGATGAGGTGTGGATCGCGCACTACGATATCCGTGGCGCCATGGGTGGCGGCGAGGTGACTCACGACTACCCCGAAATGCTTCAGGATATCCGCGTGAGCCCGTCGCATCTTCGGTCAATGGGTGTCGAGTTCGTCGAGCACTACCACCTGAAGATGGTAACCGGATGGGGCCAGTCGATGGCTCCGACGATCAAGCACAGGGACCCTCTTCTGGTTGACATCAGCATTCGAGAATTCGTGGGCGACGGGATATACCTCTTTTCCTATCAGGGCTTCGAGTACATCAAGCGCTTGCAAAGGAAGGGCAAGGACAAATTCAAAATGGTGTCCGACAACACTAATCATCCGCCCGAGGATATCTGGGTCGATGAGGTCTTCATTCAGGCGCGCGTGCTGCTCGTCTGGAATGCCAATCTGGTGTAATGCCATGCCCCTCACCAAGCCCAACCAGCAGCTACGCCGCGACCTCAAGGCCATCGCCTTCAACCTTGAGCAGTCCTGTATCGACCTGGGAAAGCTGGCGGAAAAACTCAGCGATGCCGATGCCATAGCCCTAATGGGGTTGGTGGGCACGCTCTATGAGGAAGCCGACAGGTTGGTGGGTTATGCCGAGGAAGTGAAGAATGGCGCGATAACTAGGCTCGGTGCCGAATGATTTAGCTTCGGTAGATAAAAATCTTATCTACCTTATATTTATGAAGAAAACCAAGGTCACGAGAATGCCAGCAGGGAACGCTATTTCAAGTTCTTCTATAGAAAGCAATCTTCTCCCCACAGGGGAGTCGAGGAAGGATTTAGGTTATGTAGAAAACAAAGACGTGCCTATATACTCAATTGCTGGAATTGATATTGAGCGTTTTCGGTCATTCTACAACCAGCAAATAAAACTTGGCTCTCGCATCACTGTCTTGTCAGGGCGAAACGGCACAATGAAAACCTCATTGATGGGTCTAATAGCGCACCCTTTCACTAGTGTAGCAATAGACGCTTTTGAGAAACCATTGAAGACCGCATTACGCGAAGTGTTCAAGCTATCTCCAGCTTTCGATATTGATGACTACAACTACAATCTCATAATAGAATCAGAGAACAACAAGCACATCCGAGAGCCAGTAAGAATATACTGGGTTGGCGACAAAACCAACCGTCATCGTGTCGTAGTCTCCGGCTCCGAAAAGGGAGATGGAAACCTTACCTATAACACTTCATTTCTAAATCTCAAAAGACTCTATCCCTTAGTAGATGCCAACGCAAAACTCGACACTAACAACACTTACGCACTAAGCGCCCAAGAAGCCATCGAACTAAAAGATTTCTACGAGACAATATTTCCAAGCTCACATTACTCTGAATTTACCGGCGTATATAAGCCGAACTACAAAACAACCTTCGCCCCTAGTGGTAGCGACATTAAATATGACTGGCATACGATATCATCTGGAGAAGATAACCTAGGCGCTATTTTCAACAGGCTCCTAGGTTTTCAGCGAGCATTTCAGAAAAAACAAGTTACTGGGAACGGAGTACTGTGCATTGATGAATTTGAGAGTAGCCTTCACCCCGTTGCGCAGACGAGACTCTTCACTTATCTCCTCAAGTGGGCATCTAAATACAAAGTGCAAATTGTAATATCAACACACTCCTTAAGTTTAATATCAAACATATATAACCTCCATAAAAACGATATGGAGCATGGCCGCATCTCAGTAAATTTTGTAAGTAAAGCTTTGGCCAATAACGGCAGCTTACCTATTTTGCACAACCCTAGCTTCGCTTTAGCGTATAAAGAACTTACTCTAGAAGACCCCCAAGAGGCAGCGGAAGCACGAAGAATTAAGGTATTGTGCGAGGATGATATAGCGGTACATTTTGCAAAAAAAATAATCTCGTCACGAAAAATACTAAGCCTCATAGAGTTTCATACATCTTTAGATTCTAAAAATATTACCCCAGGAATGAGTTATACCGAGTTAAAGCCGTTAGCTAACACATGTGCAAGATTTCCGGTACTGCTCGATGGATGCCTAGTATTACTTGATGCCGACGTCCCGAAAAACTTCACAGACAAAATAAAAAATAAGAATTTATTCCTTATTCTTCCAGACCCAAACAAGATCGCCATTGAGCGAAGAATCATAGTTTGGATTAGCTCACTGGACAATGGCGACGCCTTTTTCAAGCGCTTCGGAGAGCGCGAAAGGTTTTTAGACAGCTTCAAACAATGCGGCTTGGAATCCTTAACAATCTCAGATATACTATGTGAGAACAAGGTGTCAATTAGTAGCTGCAAGACTTGGGCAAATAGCAATACTCCTAAGTTTAAAGAGTACATTACTTATTATTGCAAAACCCTTAATCAGCGAGAACTCTTTGTACAAGACTTCTTGAATGCAATTAATAAAATAAACTCCAAACTAGGCCTGCCAGCAGTACGGATATAAACTCAACAACGGGGACTCAGATGTATTCAAATAAGCTTTACTCCCCGCTAAGGTACCCTGGCGGCAAAGCTCGCTTCGCACCGTTCATATCGGAGGTTATGCGCGCAAATGGTTTGGGCGGAGGGCACTATTTAGAGCCTTTTGCTGGAGGTGCGGGAGTAGCCCTTGAGCTGCTGTTTGATGCGCACGCCACGCATATTCATATTAATGATCTCGATCCTGCTGTATACGCATTTTGGTCAGCTGCGACTACCGATCCGGAAGGAATCCTAAAGCTCCTCTGGGATACCCCCATCACTATGGAGCAATGGCATCATTGGCGCTCTGTGATGCTAGTCCAAGACCCTGATCTCTCCCTTGCGGAGAGAGGCTTCGCTACGCTTTTTGTGAATCGCACGAACCGATCCGGAATCCTCAAGGGTGGAGTCATTGGTGGGAAGGCTCAGACTGGAGCCTATAAGCTTGATGCCCGTTTCAGTAAAGAGATGATTGCCTCCAGGCTTGAGCGAATCGCGCTGAACGCAAGTCGCATTTCGGTATATTGCGAGGATGCTTTTGTTTTGCTCAATCGTGCGGCAGAGTTTCTGCCCGAACAATCGCTAATCTACCTCGATCCGCCCTACTATGTTAAAGGCCGTGGCTTGTATCGAAACTTCTACAAGCATGATGATCATCTGCAAATTGCTCAATTGCTGCAGTCGCCTGGTTTCGATCGGCCATGGGTAGTCTCATACGATAGCGCGCCAGAAATCTGTGAGATGTACAGCCAGAACGAAGCGCTGACTTATGGGCTTCACTACACCGCCCAAGCGAGATATGTAGGCGACGAGGTTATGTTTTTCAAAGAAGGTATCTCCGTGCCTGATGCGAAAATCCCTCGAGCTACTGTAGCGGCCTGACAAGAAGCCCGGCCCAGCGCCGGGCTTCTTGTATCTGCTCTCCCTGCATCGCCCCCTTCCCCTCGCAGGCATTGACCTGCGCATGACCCAACGTCCTGCTGTTTTTTGATCGACCTGCTGCCCGCCATTGAGCGTGCGTTCCGCTTTAGCAACATCCTTTTCACCTGGCATTTACAGGGCAGAGCGCAAAGTCACCCTACTCATTTTAAGAATTCCCTTTAGGCCCGCACATAAACGGGCCATTTTTTTGCCCGCTGCTACGCTTTCCATGCCCTCTATGGAGACAGAGCAATGCCCTCCCACGAATACTCCCTCACCGATACCCTGGAACGAATCTACGAGAACCAGCTTGCCCTTGAGGCTGCGCTGATGGAGTTGACGTTGCTCGTCGAAAGCCAAGGCCATACGGATGCAGGCCAGAACGTCCGAGGCGCCCTTGAGGCGATTGGGGAGAACGCAGGGCATATCAAGCAGGGCCTGGCCAGGCTGAAGGCCCAGGGGCCGGATTGACGTCACGCCCAACCTGAATCCGTAGCCCGCCACAGAGCGGGCTTTTTGCGTCTGTCAGAAAGGCGCTGGCTCCTCCTCTACCGCCTCGGACACCTCAACCGAGCGCTCATCATCCGCGCTTGCCTCCCACCTTAGCGTCACCGTCTCTTCGTCGTTGAAAGTGATGTCGATGCCGTCCGTCTCCGATAGCAATCCCATCACCTCCTCCCACTCAAGATCGCCATCCGTATCCAGGCGATGAATCTTCACCCAGCGCTGCGCCTGCGCCACCGGGTGATTGATCATGGAAGATACGCGCAACCCCAGGCGCTCTACTCCGCTCATTTCCTGGCGCCCCGCCGACACCACCTGCCTCTTTGCCATGCAAATCCCCTCACCTTGAAGTGCTGTATATCCATACAGGTCAGGCAGAGCTTATATCAGCCCTGCTGAGAATGTCACCACCAGAAACCGAAAAAACTAAGCGGGGATATTTTCTGAAAATAATTAGGCATTACCTATTTACAGATGATTAGGCATTAGCTTATTGTTACCCCATCGAGTCACCCAACAGGGACTCGCCTGGGCCTCACAGCCTGACCCGCTCTTTAACAGTCAGCGCAACACAGAAACACCAACAGACCGCATTGCCTCTACCGGCGACCGGCGAGCAGACAGGCCCGAAAGCCTGCCAACGACAGGAACAACCTGGACGGCTGCTCGATGGTGAAACGCCAGAACCGTGTATGCCCAGTAGGCACGAATGACCCGGCAAGCAATGCGCCCCGCCCCTTCCGGCGGCAGTAGGAGGGAAGCATCACTTCTGCACCTTGGCGACAGGGTGCAGCGGGATGACAACCAGGAGATAAAGAAGTGGCTCAGTTCAATATTGATGCTCATCTGAGCGACGGTAAGCAGCTGGAATGGCTCGCGCTTGCAGATGCTGGTGAGCGTCCCGACGCAGTGCTTCAGCAGGTGAAGACGGCAGCGATTGGCAAGTTTGGCGCAGCGGTGTCTTCTAAACGCTGGGGCTTATCGCAAAAGTGCGACGGATACATTGTCGTGATCATGCATGCCTGAACAACCAGCGCCACGACAGCATGTCGTTAACTGCCCGAGACCCTGGTACTCCCCAGCACCAGGCCGCATCGGAATGTGATCTGTTTGCCCCGCAATGGGTGGGCCCAGCAATGGGAAGCCGGAGCGGAGGAATATGGGAGGCGCAAGCCAGTAAGCCGGGCAGCCCAGACCGGACAACAGATCACACCCCGATGCGGACGAACACCCGGCGCGCGCCGGCCACCTGCATTTCAACGCACCCAGAACGGAGGATTGGCAGCCATGTAAACCACAGCGCACCCAAGACGACCTTGCGGCGACGTATGGGGGCATATGTCACGCAGCGAAAAGCCCGGTTCCGATCGGGCTTTTTTTCGCCTCGCCTTTATCCGTCAGCACCCTCCCCTGGGCCAACCGGCACAGACCAGGCGGTCAGGTTGCTGACGAATAAACGCAACCCACCATAAGGAATCGTGATGAACCAAACCATTCGCCAAAAACAAGCGGTCCTGCAGGCGTTGCGGGATCGGTTTGCACTGTCCACCTCGGAGATGTACGTGATGATCGGTCGCGAAGAACCAGTGAAGGTGCCGCGCTTCAACGTGGTGCCGCTCGGCAAGAACCTGTTCGATGTGGTCGAGCGCTCAAGCGGCGTATCCCGCGGAGAACGCACCGGCCACGACGGCGCGTGCCAATACGCTGATCAGCTCGAGCGCAACGCCGACTTCTTCGATGCGGCGAAGTCCACGTCGAAGCGTTTCGGGTGGCGCATGGCGCGCTGGACGCTTGGCTTCTCCGCAATGCTAGTGGTGTTCGCCTACTACGGTGCGCAGTAATGATCGGCGTACCGATGGTCAACCCGAAAGACGCGGTGATCGCCGACCTCAACCGCCAGATTGATGCGTTCTACGGCGCGGGCAAGAAAGCCCAGGTCATCCCGCGCGGCGTCAGCGCTGACGGGCCTTTCAATGGCACCACAGCTCACCACGAACGCCTGCGTGCCCGGCGCGACAAGCTGGCCCCGGCAGTTCGCGCCGAAGCGGCCAAGGGTGTCGTAGCCAGCGTGGCGGCAAAGAACCTGGGCATGCACATCAAGCGCGTGACGCTGATCGCCCAGGAGAACGGCTTCAAGTTCGCCGACACCCCATGAGGCGCATCAGCAACCAGGTGCGACAACGCCTTCGCCAATCGCAATTCAACCTCCCACCCAGCGGCCTGCAGGCCATCCCGGAGAAACAGCCATGTCCACCGCAACCAATACCGCCGAGTTCCTTGAGGAGCTGAACGGCGGCGCATTCGCCAGCCAGATCGGTCACGCCCTTTCCGAAGTAGCCGCCGGTGTTGTTGACCACGGCAAGGCCGGCAAGCTGGTCATTACCCTGGACCTCAGTCAGATCGGCGAATCCAGCCAGGTGAAGATCAAGCACAAGCTCGACTACAAGGTGCCGACCAAGCGCGGTACCCGCAGCGAGAACACCAGCCTGGACACGCCGATGCACGTTGGCTCCGGCGGAAAGATCACCCTCTTCGCTGAAAAGCACGATCAGCTCTTCACCCGCGAAGAAGCGCCAATCAAGCCCCGTACCTGATCAATCCCGCCTCACCCTCCCTTCCGCAACCAAAGGAAATAACCGATGTCACTTACTAAAGATGCAATTCAGCTCATCACCGATACCGCGCTGGAAGCCACCGGCAAAAAGCTGGAAACGCTGGTTCCTACCGTGGTGTTGCCGGAAAGCGCAAAGGTCTTCGATCTTGAGCGCTTCCAGGCTGGCCGCAGCCGCTTCCGTGGCACATACAGCACCCACTCACTGGCTGATTTCGGCGCTTACGTCGTTGAACGCGCAGCGCCTGGCGCGCGCGGGTTCATCAATCAGGACGAAATGAGCTGCGGCCTGCTGTTCAATCTCGGCACCGCCGCAGCACCTGGCCACGCCGACGACCGCGCCATCCTTCGCCTGAAGGCAACAGCCGGCTACACCGCAGCCCAGCAAATCGGCGGGCGCGGTATCAGCCAAAAGGATTTGAGCGACTGGATCGAAGACTGGCACCAGTACCTCACCCCGGTCGACGAATCCGGTAACCCAATCCCTGTGGCCAAAGCCATTGCTGCCGTCCGCACGATCACCATCAAGGCGTCCAGCGAGTCGGAAACCACGGTGGGAGAAACCAGCGCCAGCCGAAGCGCCATGGACCAGATCGAAGCGCGCAGCAAAGAAACCCTGCCCGTGTCGTTGCAATTCCGCACGGTGCCGTTCGAAGGCCTGACCGAACAACAGATCACCCTGCGCCTCTCGGTCATCACCAGCGGCTCCCAGCCGGTGTTGAAATTGCGGTGGGTTGGCGAAGAGGTACAGTGCGAAGACATCGCTCAGGAGTTCAAGGCAGTACTTCAACGCAATATTGGCGAAGCTGCAGTGTTGTCGCTGGGCGCGTTCGATCCGAAGTAACACCAAGGCCGGGAGACCGGCCTTCCTACTCGCTGCATCCGGTAACCGGAGGGCGGCTTAAGATGGAAGCCAAACGACTTCATTTCCCATTGGTCATGCCGTCGGCTATAAATTTCGCGGCGCTCTTTAAGCGGCCTGCTACATCTTCAATATCCGCCCAGTCGTCACATATCTGATCCATCTGCGCATAGGCGAATGGTTCTTTCCTTGTAACGTTTAACCGCGCGGCGCTAGGCTTTTTTGATCCTCCTTCCCATACAAACATGATTAGAACGTCGAACTCTCCATATTTGTAGATAACGTTCCTTGGGTCCTTTAAGTCGAATAATGCTTCGTTCATAGCCTTCACTCTTGATCCGGATTTATTCCGGGCATCCGTAGTACTCCAACCCCACCTAAATTGCCACCACCGGTTCCGGAGGGCGGCGCTTACCCGGAGCAAACCCATGACCAAGCAAGTACAGCAAACCATCACCGCATCTGAACTCCCTGAGCGCGGCCAACCTCTAGCCGGCGGGGTGTTCGTCACCCGCTACTGGCTCAACGGCTTCGAGCGCGCCCTGATCCTCCTGCCTGATGAGCTCAGTGGTGCCTGGGGCGAGTATGGCGTCGAGATCAAGGACGCCGGCGGCTACAGCGACGGCGAAGCGAACACCCGCGCCATGGCCGAGGCCGGCAGCGAGATCGCCGTAAAAGCGCTGGAACTGGGCGGCTTTATTCCGTCCTGCCTTGAGGGCCAACTGCTGATGGCAGCCAAGGCTGATGGCCTGGTGGAGCTTCGCGATGATCGATACCACTGGCTGAGCACGCAGCGCTCCGCCGACATCGCCTACACCATGGACTTTGAAGATGGCTGGCTCCACTACTACGGCGAGGACTACGAGCGGCTCGCGCGCCCTGTCCGCAGCCTCCCTATTCAGTAATTCATTTCTTTATTCGTTTTTCGCAGGTGATTCCCGGGAGCGCCAGGACGGCGCTCAGACCAGAAGCTCGTCGGGAAGCGCCGGCTACCTGCACCCTTATCTCGCTCACAGGAGCATCTCATGCGTGCCAATGAACTGACCACGTACACCCGTGGAGATCTGACTATCAGTAGCCCAGACGAAGGTGTCGTGCTGAAGCTGGCAACCCTGGCCATCGCCGCCGCACCAGCAGTTGCTGCAAGTGGTATCCCCGCCATCGGCGAGTACTGGCCCGGTGAAGGCGGCATCAACGGCGGCCTGTTCCCCGGCGGTGACAAGCCCTACTACCTGATTGTGCCGACCGGAAGCGATGCAGAGGCGATCCATGAGTGGGGTGGCTACGGCGATGAACTTGGCGGCGCCAAATCCCCATGGGACGGCCAGGCGAACACCGCGTACCTCGCCAGCAGCAACCGAGAGCACGACCACCCTGCCGCCCAGTTCTGTGCAGCCTTCGAGCGTGATGGTCACAAGGACTTCTACCTCATGGCTCGCCGTGAGGCTTCCTTCCTCGAAATCACCGTGCCGGACGTGTTCACCCAGGCGTACCACTGGACGAGCTCGCAGCGCTCCGCCTACTACGCCTACGGCATGGACTTTGAAGATGGCTGGCTCAACAACTACGACAAGGACCTCGAGCGGCTCGCGCGCCCTGTCCGCAGAAAGTTTATTTAATCATTCAATTCTTCATTCATGGGTGCGATAGCACCCTCGCTTTTCAGGAGGCCAGGGATGGCACTGCATACGGACTTGGAAATCCACAAGGTGGCCGAGGAGTTGCTCGGGCTTTCGCTTGACCTGGTGCGCAATATCCCGCGCGACCTGAAGCAGGTTGTCGGAGCAAAAATCCGGGACGAGTGCCTGCAGGTGTTGGTGCTGATCGGCCGGGCCAACATGACCAGGGACAAGCTGCCCCACATCAACCTAATGCTCGAAAGCATTTGGATGCTCAACTACTTGCTGCGCGCCCTCACCAACCGAGGGTTGATCAGCAAGGGGCAGCACGCCAAAGCAATGATGATGACGGCCTCAATAGGCCGCCAGGCCAACGCCTGGAAGAAGTCCGCAACCGCGCCCGCTGCTTGAGGGTCAAGGCCCTCTTGCCTGTGCGCCAAATCTGGTCGAGCCGCTGACCTATGGGTCACCGCCATGCGCAAAAACAGATACCGCCGGTCTAAAGCGTCCGCGTAGGTCTGGCGCAGTTTCCAAGCTGATCGTTTCCGCCTTCGGCTTGGCGATGTAGATAGCTCGACAGGTCGCAGCGCTCCGCCAACAACGCCTACAACATGGACTTTGAAGATGGCTGGCTCAACAACAACGACAAGAACAACGAGCGGCTCGCGCGC
>Ga0302262_10000037_pt1 | contig 56235 bp, 73 predicted proteins | sample II_Fen_E3_4_FD_194557 | JGI IMG/M metagenome (GOLD analysis project Ga0302262, IMG submission 194557) | Peat permafrost microbial communities from Stordalen Mire near Abisko, Sweden - II_Fen_E3_4 | ecosystem: Environmental > Terrestrial > Soil > Wetlands > Permafrost | place: Sweden: Abisko...
ACTGCCACTCGCTCAAGTATGTCGCCTTCCGCGATCTGAAGGATCTGGGCTACAACGATGACGAAGTGAAGGCGATTGCCAAGGGCTTCAAGGTCAATGACTACAACGCCAACACGGGCGAAGTGAAGCAGCGCGATGGCGTGGCCAAGGACCATTTCCCGCCGGTGGTCTATGCTGGTTCGGGCACCCCGCCTGACCTCAGCCTGATCACCAAGGCGCGCCATGGCGGCCCAGCCTATGTGTTCTCGCTGCTGACCGGCTATGCTGATCAGGTGGGTTACAAGAACGAGCAGGGCGAAGAACTGCTCAAGAAGTTCCCCGAGGCCAAGACCCCCGATGGCTTGTTCTTCAACCCCTACTTCGCCAACCTGAACATCGCCATGCCGCCGCCGCTCGCCAGCGATGGCCAGGTGACCTACAAGGATGGCACCAAGGCGACCAAGGACCAGATGGCGCAGGACGTTGCCGCCTTCCTGACCTGGACCGCCGAACCCAAGCTCGAAAAGCGCAAGCAAACGGGCTGGCCGGTGCTGGGCTTCCTGCTGTTCCTCACCGCGCTGACCTATATGGCCTATCGCACGGTGTGGGCGGAGAAGAAGGGCCATTGATCGGCTAAACCCTGCCTTCGGGTAGAGTGCCTATAGCGCCCCTCGCATCCATGATGCGGGGGGCGTTTGGTTTGTGGTGTTCACCCCCACATCTTCCTGTAAAGCCCGCCCCGACTCCAAAGGACCCTGACGCCCATGACTCCCGACGATCTCAAAGCCCTTGTCCGCGCCGTTCCGGATTTCCCCAAGCCGGGCATTCTGTTCCGCGACATCACCACGCTGATCGGCCACGGCGCTGGCTTTGCGGCCACGGTGGCCATGCTGGCGGATCGGGCCGAGACGGCCGGGGCGCAGGCGATTGCCGGAATGGAGGCGCGCGGCTTCATCTTTGGCGCGGCGGTGGCGGCGCGTCTGGCGATCCCCTTCGTGCCGGTGCGCAAGCCGGGCAAGCTGCCTGTGCCGGTGCTGGCGATCGATTACGCGCTGGAATATGGCACCGATACGCTGGAGGTGGACCCGGACGCGATTGCCGATGGGCAGCGCGTGGTGATCATCGACGACCTGATCGCGACAGGCGGCACGGCACTGGCCGCAGTGCAATTGCTGCGCCGCGCGGGCGGCGTGGTGGAGGACGCGCTGTTCGTGATCGACCTGCCCGATTTGGGCGGCGCGGAAAAGTTGCAGGCGCGGGGCCTGGCCGTCCAATCAGTGATGGATTTTCCCGGCCACTGAGAATGGCAGCCAGCCCCCGCTTGACGGGCCTTGACGGGGGCGGGGCCGCATGGCAAGCGCGCCAAACAGTGCCACAGTGCCTTGCGGGTATAGCTTAGTGGTAAAGCACTAGCCTTCCAAGCACAGCATAGCCCAAGCAAATCTGCCGTTTTTTCTGTAAAACAGGCGATTTTTCTGCCATTTGATTTCAAGCGCTTAGCTTCTCCCTGTAAATTTCCAAGGCTCCATTCTGGCTATCCTTACCATCTTCAGAGAGTAGCAGGGGCAGGCCTAAACCCTGCCCCTTTCCACACCTCACGCCTTGGCCTGTTCAGCCATCCATGCATCATACGCGGCCTGGGTGGCGGCCTCGTCCCAATCATCCCCGGCCTCATTCAGCACCTGAAACACCGTGCCATCCTGCGCCGTGATGTGGGCAATATCGGGATTATAGGACATGTCGATTGCTCCTTATCCTGTGGTAAAGCTACTGGTGATGCGGAACGCGGCCTGCGCGGTCGCACCGTTTTTATAGACGACTCGATACAACTCAGCGCTGCTGAAGGGCCCAGTCAGCGGCGCGCGCGCCTGTGCCACATAATAGGTCGTGCCCGCCGCGTTGGTCACCGCCGTCGCGGTCACGCTCTGCACCGGGATATAGGTCGTCCCCGAGTCATAGCTGACCTCGATATACAACGTTCCGGCCTGATCGGCCTGAGCCTGGGCATTGTAGAACGAATATTGCGGCCCGAACGTGGAGTTGAAGGCGCGCCCCGTCCCGGTGAACGTCGCCGCTGCGCCCAGCGCCGTGGAGCTATCGGTATAGCCAGTTGCCAGATTGGTGTTGCCCGTCACCGCCCCGATGGTCGAAGAACTGCCCTGCAAAGAAACCCCGGTGAATGGAACTATGCTGCGCTTTTGCACCAGAACGATGCTCACCGTGCCGCTGCCATAGGTCGATGCTCGTGCGCGGACATAAGCTAAGGCAGAAGTGAACCCGTAGGCCCCAGCCCCCACGGAGTTGGGAGTTGGCGAAGCCACGCCGGACGCACTCGCTACGCCCTGGACCGGCAAATTCACCCAGTTCACATTGTCATTCGACTGCTCATAGGTGACAGTGCAGCCGGATCCTGCGCTGGTCACCTGAAACGAGCCGCCCGCAAAACCGGCTGTGCTGGCGCTCACCACTACCGCCGCGCTGGTCACGCTGCCACTGGTGGTCGCCGCATCGGCCACGTCATCCACGGATACGCCGCCGATATGCGCCGTGCCCGCAGGTGTAGCGCCCTGCACTGCCGTCTGGATCGCAGCCAGGGCAGTATTGCCAGTCGACTGGCCGGCCGCCGTCGCCGCGCCAGCAGGCAGCGGCAGGACGGCTGCGCTGATCGGCTGCGTGGTGGCGCTGCTGTCCACTTTGATCGGCGTGGCGCCGGCGATGCCCTGGATCGTCACGACGGCAGCATTCGGGCTGCCTGCCGTGCCAGTGGGCGTGGAGCCACCACCGCCGCCCGTGCCGCCGCTGACGATAGCCACCGGGATCGGGTTGGTGTTGGACACAGGCGCAGCATTGACGCCATCGGAGGCAACATAGGGCGCCATACCCGGCACGTAGCCGCCGGGAGATGCGATCGGCAGCGTGGCAGTAGCCAGCGCCACCTGTGCCGACATCAGCGCTAGGACACCGGCAAGGGGCGGGATCGATCGGAGAAATTTCAAAGGGACCTCCTATGTATGAAGGGTGGGGATCAGGGTGCCACGCAGCCGGACAGCAGCGCGATGGCGCGGTCGGCGGCGGTGCGGTGGGCCAGCAGGGACCGGGCGAGGATCGAGGTGTCGGCCTCGGCATTGCCGGTCAGCGGCGCGGGCAGGATCGGGGGTAGCGCCGGGATCTGCGCGCGGGCCACGCAGGGCACCGGCACGGGCACGCGGACCTCGATCGGCGTCGGATTGTCGATGCGCGGTCGGATGGCGGTGGTGCAGCCTGACAGCCAGCACGCTACGGCCAGCAGCAGCGCCACCGCGATATGCGCGCGCAGGTAGAGGTGGATTTCCTGCTTCATGGGGCGTCTCCGATTCGCATGACTTCGGCGGGGGTGCGGCACCCCGGCGCGGGCGGCGCGGCGGCGATGGCCAGCGCCAGCTTGTCGCGGGCGACGGTGCGTTGGTCGGCCCCGGCCAGCGCATGGTCCGCCGCCGCCTGTTGGCGCGCGCCATCGGCGCCCAGCGCGGCCACGGCGGCGTTCTGCCGCGCGATGGCGCCCAGCACGATGCGATAGGCACGCTGTTCGCCCGCGTAAGCGTCGTGCCAAGCGTGCTGGGCGGCATCGAGGGCGCGGGCGGTGCGCTCGATATGATCGAGGCGCATGGTCTGCACTCCGGCTAGCCCCAGCGCCACCACCGCGATCAGCCGCCACGCATCGGCCAGCAGCCAGCCTAGCGCCGCGCCTAGCCAGCCCTTGACCGCGCTCAGGATGCGCAGCGGCAGCGCCAGTTCGGGCACCGCCACCTCGGCAGCGGTTTCCAGCAGGCTCATTACAGTACGTGCCCGATGTAGACGGCCAGCAGCACGAGAGCGCCGACCAGCACGTCGCCCACACGATTGGCGATCAGGGCATTGATATCAGCCACGGCGGGCGCGAGGATCGCTTCGCCATGGATGAGGGCTGCCTTGGTGTCAGCCTCGGCCCCGGTGGTGATCGCTGCGGCGTCCGCCTTCAGCCTGGCCTCGGTGTTGGTGATGTCGGCGGCGATGGTGGTCAGTTCGGACATACGTCTCCTTTCCGGCGGGTCACGCCGGTTATTGCGAATGGGTTTTCGGGAAGGCCTCAGCCGATCAGGCGGCCAAGCATGCGGCGGATGATCCATGCCAGCCCCTCGCGCATTACGGCGAGCGGACCCCATGCGCGGATGGCTGCGGATAATCGTTGAGGCATGGCGTCAATCGCGCCAGGTAATAGCCTTTACAGCCCACATCTGGGCACCCTGCGCCTCGGCGATGGCGATGGAGGCAAGGCGCTTGGCTTCGGCGCCGGTAGGGTTTCCAGCGGCATCAACCGGCGTCTTGCGCAGTCCGTCCAGCTCGTCGATGATCTGCGCGTAGAGGCGCTTGATGCGATCCACTGCGCTGTCGTTGCTGGGGTTGAACGAAAGGCCGACTGCCTTCTCGCCATAGGTCTGAGTCATGATTCCTCCTTCGGCGGGATGCGCCGTTCTTGATCGGGTTTTGATTTTCGGGATGTTTCCGCCGTGGGAATGGCGGGTTTTAGCGGGTCAGCTTATTGATCAGCCAAATGCCCGGCCATGTGATCGGCCAACCAAAGGACAGGCCGACGATTCGCGCGCAGTCGGTCCACGTGCTGTTGAGCGACCATGCGCTGCCCAGCAGGAAGATCGCGGGGATCAGCCAGATGTGCAGAAGCATTTGAGTAATGGGCATGGATCGATCCTTGTGAGGAATGCCCGCCCAGCGGTGTGCTGCTGGGCGGGTTCCATGGGCGAAGCTTAGGCGGTGGGGGCCGGGGGCGGCAGGATGGCAGCCAGTTTCGCAGCCAGCGCATCCACCGTGGCCTGATCGGCGGCTTCGGAAGCCTGGGCATTGGCCAGATCCGACTGGGCGGCGGCAAGAGCGGCCTGGTTGGCGGTGACAAGATCGGTAACGTCGCCAATGGCAGTGGACAAAGTTTGCAAGTTGATAGCCACGATGGCCTCCATATGTTTCAGGGCGGAAAGGTGATCGGCCCGCAGCACTGCCCATTTGTGCCGCAGGTGAAGGGTGATGAGGGTCAGCACGGACCCGTTATTCAGCAGGCGTGAAATCGACGTAGAAGCGCTGGCCCGGCTCGAACGTGCCGATCAGCGCCGGATTGGCGATGGTGATCTCGAACAGCGCGTGCGGCGACCATTTGGCAAAGGTGTTGTCTTCGTCAGAGCCGTCCTCTGGATAGCCCCCGCTTTTGGCGACGCCGTGGAACTTCATAGTCTCCTGCGTCGGGGTCCCTTCCTTCGGATACGGGTTCACATCGTAAACCTGCAACTTGGCGCGCATAGTGGGGTGTTTGGCGGCTTTGGTCATAATCTCATCCCTTCGTTGGTGAGTTGGAAGCGGGTAGCCTTGAGTCCGCCCTGATCGATGTACGTTGCCAACCCGGCGTCGATCAGCGCGCGGGCGGTTGACGGCATGAAGGGGGCGCTCTCGCCTTGCGCGAGGTAGATCCGCCCACCGCCATTGCAGCGGGCCACAGCAGCATCACCGCCATGTTCGCGCATCCATTTGAGCGCATCCCTCGCGGCGCGGCTCATGATGGGATCAGCCATTGGCGTTATCCTTTCCATCCAGTTCCAGCGATGCCGCCGGGCCGGTCAGTTTGACGGTGCCTACCCACGGGCTGATAAACGCCAGCACGATCAGGCCATTGCAGATCAGTGCGCCGATCAGCGCGCGACCCAGCCACACGATGCGATCCTGCGCCACGGAATCGGGCCAGGTCAGCACGGCGATCAGCACGCCAAAAATGAGCGCGAGCAGCCACACGGCGAACAGCGCGCCCGCCAGCGTCCATTCGGATTTGGGTGTGGGCCGCTCGATGGTGGTGGGCACGGTGGTGGGATCGGTCATTTCGACAGCTCGTCGTACTGGGTGAGGTTGCCCGAGTGGATCACAGCCAGCATCGTGTCGGCATATTTGTGATCCGTGGCGTAGACGGGCGCGAGCGCGCGCACGAAGGCAGCGACATCGGGCAGGGTGCGCATGGCGGGGGCATATTGAGGCCGTGTGGCAATCAGCTGCGCGTGGGCCATGAATGCTTCAGCGAGGCTGGGGAAAACGGCGAATACGAGATCCTCGGGCACCAACTTTCCGTGGATCTCTTCGTGCGTGTGGAAAATCTGGTCAGGGAAACCGGCCATATGCTTGATTCCGAAAGGGTTATTGCCCTTGATCGCCTTGCCCCAGCCACTCTCGATACCGAACTGGGCAATCGAGACAGAGGCGAGCACGCGGGTTTTCTTCATCGCCGCGCGCGCGTCAGCGATCCATTCAGGCGCAAGGCGCATGATTGTTCTCCTGTTCAGGGATGGTGGGGAGGGTGGGTGAACTCGAGATAACCGGCGAGTATGCTGATGCCGGCCATCCCGATTCCGATCAGCCATTTGACGATTCGCTCAGCACTGGACCGCTTGGCATTTTCCAGCTTGAGCGCTGTAATTTCAGCCATAAGCAACTTCAGGGTCGTGCTCGTATCATCGAAACCTTTGGTGACGGCGACTTCCAGCTTATCGATGCGCTCGCCCAAGGCTTCCTCCACGCGGCTGATATCTCGTTTGGCGGCATCGGCGCGCTCTTTGGCGAGCGCGATCTGCGCGGATTGGTCAGGAGGGCAGGTGCTCATGCAGGCTCCAGGCATAAAAAAACCGCCCGGAGGCGGCGTTGTATCGTTCGTCTGGTTGACGCTTAGCTGGATGCAGCCGGGGCGCTGGCAGGCATAGCAGCGAGCGGAGACGATGCAGGCGCGATAGTCGCTGGGGCTAGCCCGAGCGCGGCCTGAATATCCGGGCGCGGCGCAGGATCAGTTGCCAGATCAGGCCAGCCTCCAGCCGGAGCCGCCTCGCCTAGATCGCGGCGTAATGCAGCCACAATGCCAGCACCGCGCCCGTCAGCGCCCAGACCGTGCCACGAATAGCGGGCGGCAAACTCGATCACCTGAGCAGCAGCAGTCTTGGCCTCGGCGCTGGCAGCTGCGCCCAGCGCGTAGAGCGTCTCGCCAAAGGCGACCATCTTATCGACTGGCGATGCCTGGGAAGATGCCTGCAACAGCGCGGCCTGCGTGGCAGCATTGAGATCGCGCGCGTGCTGGATCAGGAAGGTATCGATCACCGCCAGTGCGCCGGAAATGTCGGGAAGAAAATTCATGGAAAAACCTTACAAAAAAGCCGCCAGAAGGCGGCGATGAAACACATTTTCCAGGCGGTGGAGACGGACGGTGGCCGAGGCACGATAGTCAGAATTCGAGGGTCCAGATTCCGTCTTCAATGGAAAAGCGGTGGGCCTGCGAGATTATGTCCATGCCGATTAGCAGGGCTGCGCCGCCTACCGGGTGCGCGATCTTCGACATATCGGCCAAGGAACAAAGCCGCCGGGTAACCAATCCCGCTTCGGTCAGCATCGGTACATCAAGGACGGCCTGATAGGTGCGCGATTCCGCAACGCCATACGGCCCGCTAAGCAAGCGTACCGGGCCGGTTGGCGGCAATCCTATCACGTCTGCAATTTTGTCATGGATGGCACTGTTCATCGCACCAGTATCGACAAGCGCAGTAAGCGTTATCCCGCCGACTTCGTTGCCTTGAGCATATACAGTGACGGGCAAAAGGCATCTACCGGCGCGGACGCCATCACGAAACGTCATAAGCGAATCCCTGTTACTAGAATCGCCGTTTAGCATTTCCTTTGCCTGTCTCGCAAATCGAGCCGCGTTGGCCACAGTGTTGCAGACTGTGGTCAGCTGGCTTGGCGTCAAATAGTCCAAAGCAGGCTTCATGTGGCGCTCCTTGTATCAAATTCAGCTAGGCGGCTATGCAGGCCACCCGCCATTAATATCGATAGCGTTGAGCGCGGCCTCATCAGGCGCGGCTGCGATCGCCGCCTTGAGCGAGGAATTGTTGAGGATCACCGCTGTTTTGTAGGCGGCAGCAGCAGATGCAAACGCCAGGAAGTCATCTGGACCGGTGAAGGTGTGATGTGAATTATCGGCCATGATCCAGTACAGCAGGCCGAACGCCGCGCCCGATGCCTTGCAGGCAAGAGTTTGCGTTGCCCAACTGGTCAAGCGTGACATCGAGGACTCATCAACCTGCAATCCACCGGATGGAGCACCAGACCCCGACCAAAGCACGACTTTGGCATTATATACCGCGCCCAGTGAGCGCAGCGCAGTCACCTTCTGATCCGCCAAGCTGAGGGTTGGAAGGGGGGCCTGCGAGTACGCCCCGCCCACATACGACCACAGTCCGTCAGCGACGACACCATCAGGCGGAGCCAGCAGGTAGCCCTCATTGGCCGCCGCCTGCATCTGGGCGGTAGCCTCATCCGGGCAGTGCCCAACGCGCGCAATTACGCCTGTCGTCAGATCATAGATCGCATAATTCACCGTCACCGCTTTAGCTCCATCAGGGAAATTGACCGGTTTGAACCCAAAATACCCCCAGACCAAAACCCAGCATCGGCATAAAGATAATATGTATGCTGTCCCGCAAAGGGTGCATCCATTAAGGAAACTGTGATCTGTTCATCAGTTTGTATTAGACTTAGATCATATGGGTTTGTGGCGCCAACTTGAGCCAAACAATTCCATAGAAGAGTTCCATCTCTGTATAGACTTATTGTGGTGCTTGCCTGCGGCTCTTGATACATCGCAGAACTACCATTAAGATGCACAGATGCATTTACTATTATTCCAACGCCATATGCATTTATAGTTGCCTGCTGAAGTATGGCCCTACCGCTTTGAGATAAGGTTTCCCCTGCGCTTGTATAGGCTGCGATAACCTGGCTGACCGCATTCGCAGCCATATTTGTTGTACCAACGGCATTCAGCGTTGCCAGCGCGCCTTGGCCAGCGATCGCGGCGGCGGTGTTGTTACCAGTGACGTCAGCCGCATTATAGGCATTTGGCCCCGGTGAGAACGCGGGGTAAGTGGTCTGACCGGTGGGCACGCCACATACCATGGGGTGCTCAATCGAGGCTGCCAGATAGCCGCTGCCATTGGCGGTAGCGTAGAATTCCAGCCAAGCCAGCTTCGCGCCAGCAGGAGCAACGATCATGCCGAAGACGGCAGTGTCATAGCCGGTGGATGCTGGCACCCACGCCACATGCGCAGATCCCAAGCCATTACCGTTGCTGTCCACAAACCAGAGGACAACCTCTCCGGTGCAGGCGCCTATCGTTTCAACCCCCGCTGTGACGGCCAGTTGCTCACCGCCGTTTACAGCAAAATTCGAGCATCTGATGGACATGGATTGCCTGGACCAAGTGGTAGGGGCGGTGGCGATGATCTTGCCAAATGGAATGTTCTGATAGTTCCCGGAAACGAGACTGGTGGCAGTCAGGCCAGAGGATACCTGGCCAAACGCCCATCCACCCGTGCCAGCCTCGAACAGCGAAAAGGGGATACGGTTCGCGCCAGCCACGGCCACATTGGTGTTTGCCACCTGCGACGGCGTCAGCGTGGAGGTGGCCAGCGCGCCTTGGCCTGTGAAGGCGGCAGCGGTGCCCTGGTTTGTAACCACCTGACCATCAGACAGCACGCCGAGGCTGCCAGAGGTCAGGCTTGAGCCGGTCTGCGCACCATAGGTCGCATTGAGCGCGCCGGTATAGCCAAGGCCGCTGAGAGAAACGGCGCTATTCGCGATCAGAGGGTCAGTTCTGTAGCCATTGGCTGCACTATATCCGGTCCATGCCGAGCTGGGCGCACCCTGATTGATCGCGGATACGTCGCTGATAAATTCGTCAGTGCTGGGCGTCCAATCGTAAACCTCGCTTTCGATTTCACGCATGGTCAGCGTGATCTGGCGCTTCGCATCGACCTTATAGGCCTCAACCCGGAAAATGACCGCCGTTCCCGAAAAATGGCGGGCGGATGTCCAGGTTCCCCAATCGCCTTCCTCAATCCCCGAAAACCGGGGGCCAAGGGTGATGGTTACCGTAGTGCCCAGACGCCCCAGCCGCCGCTGGATTTCGCCCAGGCGCTGGGCCTGCGTCCCGCTTGTCACCAGTGGGAGCGTCAGCGTTTGTTCGCGCGGTCGACCGTCTGCGGTGAGCGTATCAAGAGCGCGGCGCACGGGGGAGCCATGCTCCTGCCATTTCTGGCTAGGCTCGGTATAACGTGGGCACACCGTATTGATCCAGGCATTGTCAGCCTCGCCGCGATAGTGCGACACGGTGACCTGCGCGCCCACCAGCAGATCATCATCGGTAATTGCAAAGCTAGGCGTGCGGGCATGCCCCGGCTCAACCTCTACCGATCCACCGGGCTGGATAATGATCCCGCCCATGGTATCCGCAAACATGGTCTCGATATCGACAAAGGTCTGATTAGACTGGATCACGCCGCCTATACGATAGCGCGGTTCGGTGCCGCCTGCGTTCAAGTCGACGGATTCATCGCAAATATTCGCATAGGCAAAGACATTGGCCTCTGGCGCTTCCAGCGAGGTTAGACCTCGGCCAATCAGCAGCGAGGCGGGATCGGAAACCTGATCCTTGGCATAGATACCGCGCACCCAATTGTAGCGGCAGATAGCGGCATTATCCGTCCATTCCCATGTCGTCGGATCTGTCCAGCGATGGGCGCCAGACCCACCAACGGTGGTATCCTTGCGCGGATCATAGCAAAGCTTGCCATTCACCACCCACAGGAATTTAGGCCGTCCGCCTGACCAGACCGGCGTGGTGGAAGACGGATCATCGGCCTTATAGGCGACCACAGCCACCGTGATGCCAGCAAAATTGCCCGTAGTTGTCCAGCCGCCATTGGTCACGACATCCGGCAGAGTTTGCCCCGTGGATCCGTCGAGAAACCAAACCCGCAATTGGTTATTATAGTGCACGGTGCCGGTGGTGGTGACGGTATTGCCACCGACTATCTCGGTGTTGGTGACCACCTGGTCAGGCACATAGCCATCGGGAAAACCGCCTGTGGGGAAATAGATCAGCTGATCATTGACGTAAAAACTTTGGAGACCCGCACATTTGTGATCGGCCAAGTCAATGATCAGGCATTCCCAGTCCGTGCCATAATCACCGCCCCAGTTGAAGGCATCGCATAGCGTTCCGCCCACACCCGCCGATCCAAAAATAGCAGCGCGGGGCGTTTCTCCGATAGCCAGCGTGGTAATCTGCGCCTGGCGCTGTTGTTTGGGCGTCCCGACAATGGCGTTGATTAGCGCGCTGACCGCATAGGTTAGCGCGATATTGATAACGGCGGTGACGGCAATCGCCGCAAAGCTGGTAGCGGAAACCTCCAGCACCCCGGCAACGATGGCAACAGGCAGAGCATGGGCAGGCGTGTCCCATGTCAGCGCAAGTTCGATCGCCAGCAACCAGACGTTTGGGCGACGCCATGCCCTAAAGGACTGGCCAAGCTGGCGCAGGAAATTCTTCATCAACCCACGCTCCAGGCATGTTGCAGGTGCTGGCGCGGGAATATTTGCGCGCCACTTGGACCGGGGCCGATCAAGGTCACGCCGGTGATAATGACCAGTGCGGGGCCAATATCTGTTTGGATCAGGCCGATATCGCCACGATGTGCGCATGCGCAGGGCACCGTTGCCAAAATGCCCGAAACCGCCGCTTCCAGCCCGCCAAGGCGGTTAAGCCTGGCGAGGGCTGAACGCTCTGTTTTCCATTTTGCAACGCCATCCAAGGGATCGCGTCCGGTCAGAGCCTGCACCGCGCCCGCCGCGAAGGTGACGCAATCATTGCTGCCCCAGGCAAAGGGCATGGTCTGCCGATCGGCCAAATAGGCCGTCAGCGCTTCAAAATTTCGCATGGGTTATTTCAGCCCTAGTTCGCGGTTGGCAAAGGCGACCAGCCAAGGGTCGCTACCGAGGTTGGCTTGTAGCCCCCCCAATACAGCGTCTTGTTCCCAGCAAAGCTGACCACGCGAAACCCACTATCCGCAGCATCGATCAAACGCTGATCAGCGTCTGTGCGCATTCGTTGGCCAGACCGGCCAAGGCCCCGCGCCTGCGTTTCGACAGAGGCGCAAATGGTGCTCGTACCACCCACGGTTTCCACCACCTGGAGCGTATCAAGGCGGCCCGCCGTATAAACCTGGGCATCAAGCGGGATTTGGCCCGACCCATCAAAGATCAGCAGCCAGATCTTGACCGGAGCGCCCCGCACCTGTGTTGCATCAAACAGCGCCACGATATCGGGCTCAACACCGGAGAGTTGCAGCCCCACGTTTTGTTCGGAATCGCCAAGGCTGGCCCCCATCAATTGGACCAAGCCGCGATCACCGATACCGTCGAAGGTGATCCCATCCAGAACAAGCTGGCCATAGCCGCCCCAGACCGCCACTGGCGGGGAGCAGTTAATAACGATGGCGGCGCTGGAAATGGCATTGCCATCTGTCATGGCCGCGATCGCGGCATCAGAAATCGACTTCATGGCCGTAGATCCTGAATGGCATCAATCGTGCCGCTTTCAATCGCACCGCGCCTGCCAACCGGCCCCAGCTTGGTATCCGACGTCAACTTCATGAGGCAGCATGGCTGGGCCAAGGATGCAAGCGCGCTCGGCGGGACAAGCGCTGGCACTGCTGGCTCAATTGTCGCGCTTAATTTTCCGGTTCCGTCCACTGTAGCGGACTCGACCAGTCGCACCAGCGCTCGCTGGAATGTCCCCCAGGAAAACTGCACATAATCGCCTGTCACAAGGGACAAACCAGCAGGCAAGCCCGTGAGGGTCAATATGGCGAAATTATTGCCATCGATTGATTGCGACCAACCTGATGCCTGGCCGGAAAATCCAGAGGGGAAACCAGCCTGATAATTACGAGGCATCTTCCTGCCGATATCAAACGCCATAAACAGCCGCTGGGCGCCGCGCTGGGCTGATACAAAGGCGCGCCATTGATCGGATTGCGCAACCGTCAGCGTCCCAAGGGTGCAGGTCATTTTCCAGAGGGGAAAGCCTGCCGTGACACCGCCAATGCGGCCCCGCGCTTCGGGCGCAAGATAATCGACGCGCTGGATCTCAAAAACCTGATCCTTTGCGCCAGATGGCATGGAAAGGGGCGTTATGAGCGTCATACGGCCACCCGCCGTGTGCGCGCATCACTGTTGGCACGGACGGCCATTGACGGGATATCACTGCGTAGCTGTTGCAGTTCCACCCGCAAGGTATCGACCTCGCGCGGGCCGGCTCCCTGTGCATTGATGGTGATCGGCATATGATAGGTATCCCCGCCAGATGCGGATTGGAGTGTGGAGCGCGATTCGCTGGCCGTCATCACACCAGCGCCGCGCGGCAGGTTGACCAGTTCCGGCCCCTGTTCGCCGACCAGAGCCATGCCACCAGGCGCGCTATCGGTGCCAACAGCATAGGCCGGGAGCTGGGCGAGGGGAATTTGGTCAAGAGCAGACATTGTCGCGCCAGTATCCACAGAGACCCCGCCATTTCCGCCAAATAGGCTACCAAATAGCGAGCCAAGCGCGCCACCAGCGCCACTTCCCAGCGTGGCGCGATTGCCACCGAAAAGCATGTTTTCAAGCGGATTAAGCAGGGCCATCTTTTCCAGATCGGTCAGAACCTGACGGATGACAGAGCGGAGGGTATTACCCCAGTTCTGGACACCATCAGGGCTAAACAGCCGATCCAGCGCATTGGCACCATCATCGCGCAGTTGCTGATAGGCCGATTTTTGGCGGCCCAGCTCATCGGTGGTATCCTTGATCGTCTTGCGGCGGGCCAATTCATCATCGATTTGCGCAGAATTCAGATTGAGCTTTTGCTGATCCAGCTCGATTATCAATTTCTGTCGGGCGATTTCGTCATTGTCATCGCCATCCTTGGTATTGGCATAGCGGATTTGCAGATCGAGCAGACTCTGCTGCATCGCGGACCGGTGCTGTGAATCGGCCAGCCATACAGCCGTGTCAGCATCCTGCTTTGCCTTTGCCGCGTTCGCATCAGCGTTCGCCACACCTACGGTATCCACCGCGCTTAAGCCTTGCGCAGCGCCTTTATCAGCCGCAGCGCTCCATGCGATCGCCGCCGGATCGCGTAGGCCAGCCCGCGCCCCACGTGCCCGATCCGAGCGGGCATTATCATTCGCGGTATTGATCGCCTGCTGGGCGGTCATGCGCTTTTGCGATGCCTCACTATCGGCCATCGCCTGCGTCTGCGCCTTGATGATATCGGTCAGATGCTTCAGCGCATCACCATGGGCAACCGCTTGCAAGGTGAGCAGGGGCCTCAGGGAATTTTCGCGGGTGAGGGCCTGTTGCATATCATTCGCCGGGATCTGGCCCGCCCGTACCGCATCGATCACCCGGTTACGGGCAGCTGTTTCATCCTCACTCGACCGGACCGTTTTGGCCGAATTGGCCACCTGCTCAGCAACCATCAGGTTCAACTGGCGCTCGGCCTGTGCATCGATGTCAATGCCCCGCCGCGTGGCATCGGTAGCAGCCTTGCGATAGGCTTCCGCCTTCAGCGCCGCCGCACCGCTGATCAGATAGGCATCGCCCAGCGCCAGCGATGCTTTCGCCGCTACCTCCATGGCCGATGCCTGCCGCGCCAGCGATTCCGCATGGCCCTCACCGGTCTTGCCATGGCCCAGTGCCGCTTCACCGCGCGCATCGGAAATATCATGGGCCGCGCCTTCTGAAATAACCTGCCCTGCTGTTTTCGCATCGGCCAGGCGCTGGCCAGCCTGCTGGCGAGCCGCACTATGCGGAGCCGCACGGCGCAGGTCTGCCGTCGCCTGGGCGATGGCCACGCGCTGCTGTTCCGGCGTCAGGAAGGTACGGATGGCATGGTGCAGCGCATCGAGGGTTTCCTGATCGACATGCTGCCCCGCATGTTGGGCCTCTTCCAGCTTTGACAGATCCTGCCGCAGGGTTTCCAGCTTGGGCTGGACACTGCCAACGGCATATTTCCCGGCGATGTCGCGCGCTTCGCTGCCTAGCTGGTTATTGCGCCCACCATCCAATTGGTGCTGGGATCCGCTCGCCATTTTGGCAAAGTCTTCCTGATCCTTTTTAAGCTGGGCCTCTAAAATGGAGCGAGCGCGGTTGGACGGTCCGCTATCGCCGCCCAATTGCCGCTGTTCATCAAAAATCTTGTCCTGAAGATTTTTGAGCTTTTCAGCATCGGTATAGCTGCCAACGGCATGGTTTATGGCCGACCCGATATTGGTCCAACCATTCGAGATGGTCGCGGTCAAACCCTGCCATAGTTTGGTGAGAGCCAGCACATGGTCGCCTGCCTTGTCAAGCGATCCGCCTAGCCCCTGTAGCAGCGCCTGCTGCGCGCCGATCAGGTTGTTTTGTTCCATCATCTGGTGGATTTCTTCTACCTGCGCCTGGGACAGATAGCCATATTTGCTGGCCAATTCATCAGCACCCTTGGCCGGATCAGCCAGGGCCTTACCCAGATCCTCGGACGCCTTTTTCAGATCGATACCCATGGCATCGGCAAATTTGCGGGTGACGGGGATCGCCTGTTCCAAGGCGCTGGCACTGGTGCGGGTTTGTTGCAGGATCGCAGTTTCAATGTCCTGCGCCGCGCCGACCGACATGCGGCCAGCCTCCGCACTATTCAGGGCGATATCCTTGAGCTGATTACCCGTCAGTTGGGAGGTGCGACCAAAACCGGTAGCCGCCGCTTCCATATGCTCCATCTGCGCCGAATATTGGAACGCCGCCACGGCCCCTGCGGCCATAGCAACCGTCATCCCGCCGATACCCAATATGGCCACATCAAACAGCGCACTGACCTTGGACAACCCGCCAGCCATGCCGCCCTCGTCCAGCGAAAGCACCTCGACCACCTTGTGCGCTTCCAGCGCTATGGCGCGGAGCGGAGATGCGCCAGAGATCACGCTGTCGGAAAAGCGTAATACCGCCGATTGCGCGGTGATATATTGCGAGCGGTTGAGCCCCAGCATCCCACCATGCTCGCGCAGAGCATTCGTGCTTTCAGTCAGATCGCGCTTCAGTTTGACGACATAGGCGTCATGCTGCTGCTGGCTGATCAGATTTCGATCAAGCAGGCCGCGTGTGCGATCAATCTCGGCATTGTAATCGCGCTGAAGCTTGCTGGCTGGGTCAAGCTGATCCATCACGCGCTGGGCCATGGCCTGATTGCGGCGCTGATCGATAAGGGCAGACGTATTTTGCACTACCGGGGGCCGTGCCAGTGCCACCGGGGCAGATCCGGTGGAGGCCGCCTGTGCCGGGGCCGAAGCCGTACCGCCGCCAAAGGCCTGCTCAAACATGGCCTGCGCGCGGGCACGGGCCTCTGCGGCCTGCTTTTCGGCCTTTTCCGCAGCGGCTCCGACGCGATCATAGGCCTTTTCCGACCGATCTGCCGCCCCTTCAGCAGCGGTGGCGGTTTCGGCAAAGGCTTGGCTGATCTTGGGCGCGCCGGTGGTATCCAGCTCGACAGTATAGCTGGCCTTGCCCGCCATATTCAGCATCCCTTCCAAAGCAAAGGGCGCCCGAAGGCGCCCTGGTGAAACCCAAATTTTATGCCGCGATCAATCTTCCTCTCTGCCCCCTTCGTCCTCGGGCCGCAGCATCTCTAGCGCTGCTCGCTCAATAATAGGCAGTACCTGCGCCAAAAGGCCTTGATCGGCATTCAGGACATCGCCCATCATCAGATAGGCGCCGAAATCAATGCCTACCGCCCCCATGGCACCGACACGCAATTGGCGAACGCAGGACTGGATTACTTTCCAGACCGCTTCGCCCTGGCGCGTCCGGGGCGCGGAGACGGTGTAAGGGCAGGTTTCGCAGCGGGTTGGGCATCGAGAGCAGTATCCTTCGCCCCCATCCGATCCGGTGAAATGCCAGCGGATGAGGGCGATGATCCGTTTTTTTCCGCTTCCCGCGCCAAATGGGGATAGACGATTTCCTGCTGAAGGATGCGTAGCACTGAGGCGTCCAACAACAGCCGGTCGATATTGGCCAGATTGAGCGGCGCTGGCTGCCCCGAGCTAGCAATACCTTCCCATGCAATGATCGAGCGGCGACACAGTTCGCGGGAGAAGGCGTCGAATTTCACATCGCGGGCGAACTCTTCGATTGGGTGCTCTGCACTCGCCAGCGCCGCTCCGGCAGCGCTATAGGTGCTGGGGCCAATGGCAATCACCTTGACACGCACGGCCAGACGATCGCCGCTAGCCGGGAACAACGTGATCCATTCGCCATCGGTTGCTAGCTCGGCCGGAAGCTCTTGCAGCAGCTCGAACATCAATACCCCGCCATGTCATTGTTGAGGGTGACAACCAGCGAATTGGTATTGCCGCCTGCCTTGATCGGGAAGCTGACCTCGATCCCTCCCGGCCCGGTCACAGGGCGCTTGGCCTTCGGAAAATAGGTATTGGCGATCTGAAAATCGATGCTGCGCCCATTGCCGATCTGCCAACCAAAGTTGAGCTGCGCCGAGGTTTGGCTTTGCGCATAATTGAGCAGATACTGATCCTGAAAGCGAACCTTGATCGTGCCACCCAGGCTGACCACGCCGGGATCAACCCCTGCGATCCGGCCATCATTGCGGACGGTTTCGACCTTTGCAAAGTTGTTCGCAAAATTGGCTTCACAATCGACCAGCGAGCCAACTGACGATCCATTGATGTTCACATAGGAGGAGAACATGGCGAAGCGCGAGACGGCAAGCGCCGTGGGAGAGGCACCGGCAACAGGTGCGTTCGAAATCGTCTCGCCTTGAGCGATCAGATCCAGATCAGCGCTGAGCAGCCCGCCACGCGACAATTTCAGCGCCAGCTTATCAATCACCGCGCCATAATTCAGACCCCAGACTGGAATGGCCATATCCGGGAAGCCCACCTCAATCGATAAGGATGGCAGCAACAGAGCGCCAGAGGTGAAGGTATGAACATTCGAACCGCCCAGCAGCGTTGCGCCCGACAGGGTGACATTGGCCGTACCCATGGCGGCCAGCGTGATGGAATTGCCCGCTGTCCCCGCCGTCTTGCTGGTGACCGTCAATACCGGACCGGTGGCAGTATAGGTCTGGGTGCTGAGCGCGCCGCTCGACACAGCGGCCAGAAAAGTTTGCAGCGCCGCGACGGTCGCGGTGACGCTGGCGCCGATATTGATCTGATTACCGGTTGCCCCACTGGCCACAAAGGTGGTGACAACACCCGCAATGGTGACGGTGGAGTTGACGGCGGGCTGGGCGGAAAACGTCAGCGTGCCACTGGCGGCCTGCCCGATCGCAGTCGTGGGCTGCCCTAGCAGGCCTTTAAGCAGCAAGCCAAAGTTGCGCAGATCGACCGGAACAGAGAGCTTGCCCACGTTGTCGATAATATCGGGGATGGGTGCCTGGGCATCACGGCCAAGGCCCAGCAGATCGTTTTCCAGCAGGTTCTGCACATCGCCCAGATCCGAACTGCGAAACGGTACGCGGAACCAGTTGGCAGAGCCAGACGTGGGGCTCGTGCCATAGCTGGCCTCGAACCCGAGATTCATCAGTGCATTCGCACCTTGTGCGCGAGGCATGGGCAATCCTTTCAGTTAAGCAGATCAGGCCGCAAGAGGGTTGGAGACGGCATATTCCGCGATGATATCGAAGCTGGCGGTGCGCAGCGTGGGCGCGCCCGAAACGGGGCTAAAATCGTCATCCGTCATGGAGGCGGCAGAAACGTCGACCCACATGCATAGGCCGCCCAACGTGCGATCAGCGATGATGGCAGTGCCAATCGGTGCGATCAGGTGGCGCAGGGCGCTGTCGTCGGTGTTGATGACCGGTATGACCGCTTCCACTGGGATGGTATGGGTGAAATTGTAGATCAGCGGTGACATATCGATTTCGGGATCACCGGGATCGCCAGGCCCCCCCAGGATGACGCCAGAGCGGGGTATGCGATCCGGCTTTTCTGCGCTTTCGGTAAAGCCGCGGACTTCTACCCCTGGGCAGGCCGAGGCGATAAGGCTTCGCACCGCCGTCAGGACGGCCATGGTCGAGGTCATTCTGATAGCCTCCGGTCGATATTGGCAGGCAGGTGGGCCGCCTTTTCATTCACGGCCTCGCCCACATCAAAGTGCCGCTTTCCCTTCACCATCGGCACGAAAGTATATAGCAGCACGAGGTCTCGCTTGGCGCCGCGCTTTTTAGCGGTAGCCGTGCGCGGGTCGTACAGGCCGAGCAGATTTCCCCGCTTGCCCTTGATCACCACGATCTTGCGCTTCAGCCGGGCCTCGATTTGCGCCACGGTGAGCCGGGCGCCCTTTTTCCCGGTGATCGCGCGGGCCGCCGCTGTAGGGATTGCCAGATAGGGGTGACCATTGATCGGTACGATATCCTGACCTTCGGCGTAGAAGGCGATGATTTCTGGCGCTTTGGACCAGATGAAGCCCTTGGGATGCAGTGAGACGCCGGTCTTGGGATAGGTCTTGCCCTGCCATGTCTTAGCCAGGCGATCACCAAGGCGGGCGCCACGTACCAGATCCCGCAGCGCTTCCTTCACCTCATCGGTCGTATCGCTCATTCCGGCGGTGATCGCCTTGGCGAGTTTCTTTTCCGCCGCATCGTTTTCGGCGACGAAGCGTTCGAGATTGATGGTTGCGCGCATGGGATCAGGCCGGGCCCAGCGTGACTTGAACCGCCCAGGTCATACCTTCGGAATCAAGGATGGGCGCTGCCAGCACGGTGTAGATCTCACTGCCCACTTGCACGATGTCGCCACGCGCGGGCAGGGCGATATCGGACATGGCGATCATGAAGATATTGCCATCCTGCACCACATTGCCCAGCGAGAGGTGGGTTGGTTCGCAAGGCTGGTGGTGAACTAGCCGCAGAGGAACCGGCGTGCCCCCCTGCGGCTGATAGATTGCCGCTGTCGATCCCGCCGCCTGGAGCAGGACCCCAAGGGCGGTGACGAATGGATCAGCGGCCATCAGTGGGTCAGAACTGGCCCGAGAGGATCACCGCAACGGTAGCGTCCCCGGCGGCCTGTGCGTTTTCAGCTGCCCCGATCAGCTTGTTGCCGGTAGCGGTGGTGGTCACCACAAAATTGGTGTTGTCCCAATAGAGCGCCTGGCCCTGAGTGACCGCACCGGCAGCCTTGGGCAGGGTTACCACACCCACACGCCGCAGATTGACAGACGCGCCAACGGCGGCGGGACTTTCGGCCACACCAAAGATCGAGCCGACAAGGCAGCCTGCGCCGGTGGCCAGGACATAGGGGGCAATGACGGAGACGACTTTGCCCGGATGCACAAAATTACGCATGGAGAAGATCCCTTTCAGATCTGGTGCCCAGAAACGCGAAAGGCGCCCGAAGCGGGCGCCCTTCGCGGATCAGCATGGATGGTGGAAGCGTTACTGGCCGGGGTTGAAGTAGGCCGAGCGCCAGTTGGTGGCGGCGACACCATAATCGATGCGCACCTTGAATTCGGTGCCATCCACGCGCCAGCCCAGCGAATTATCGAGGAACGGCTCTTCCACGCCATTCAGGAAAGCGACATCAATCGCCGGGGCAAGTTCCTTGTCGCCAAAGAAATACCAGCCATGGCCGGTAGCGCCGGTCTTCAGGCGCGCTGAGCCGACGATATCGCCAACAAGGCCCTGCACCATGTTGGGCCGTTGCAGCTTGCTCGACGCATCGGGATCATAGGGCGAACCGATGATAATCCGCGCAAGGCCTTCATCCGAAAGAGGCACCACCAGCGCTTCGGGCCGGATATCGAGGATTTCATTTCCCGAGGGATCCAACTGGCTAGCCATGGTCACACGCGCGGCATCGAAGGCATAGACGCCCAGGGCCGCAGCCGGGGGGACATTGGCGGAGGTGCCATCAGGCAAAGCCCACGCGCCCCCGGCAATATTGCGGTGAGCATTCGAGAACAGCGCATAGCCGTCGCTCATCATCGGATTAGCGCCGAGCAGGGTATAGACATCCTTCTCGATCGACAGCGCAGCGGCGCGGCCCAGATCGCTGGCCAGGGTGATAAAGGCGCCCATATCATCATTCATCAGCGCCTGGCGCGACAGGGTGATGATATTACCCTTGGTCCCGGCGCTGATGGTCTGCTTTTCGCCATCGGGGATCGACTTGCTCTTGAACTCGCCCAGATCCCCCAGCGAATCAAGCGCACCGAAGGTGCCGCGCAGATAGCGGTTGCTGGCGCGGAAATCGGTGACGGTGGACTTGCCGCAGAAACGGCTCCACGTGTCGGGCGTTACCTGATAGGCCGCCTGAAGCACCTTGTGCATGACATTTTCCAGCAGAACCGGGAAATCGCCCGCTCCCTGGGTAATGTCATTGCGGGCGGTGAACGCACTGCCAATGATCATCTGCGGATCGCGGCTGATATTGCGCGCTCCGCTGCGCTGCAACGATTCCCGCGCCAGATCGACCATGGAAATACCGGTGAATTCGCCGGGGTCCAGATCGATTTTCTGTCCCTTCTTGGCGGCGGCCTTCTTGACCGTGCTGGCCATGCCCGAACGCACGATCAGCCAGTTGGCCGTACCCTGCATCCATTTGTCGCGTTCATCAACGGTAATGGTGATGGCGCCACCGGGCGAACCGGCACTGTGATTTTCAGAGCGCGCAGCGAGCTGGTCGAGCACCTGTTCACGCGCGGCCTCGATAGAGATGCCGCTATCGATCATGGCATTGATCGCGGTGGCATCCAGCTTGTGCTTGTCACCCAGGGCACGAATGGACGAAGCACGGGCGCGTTCGGTGGCAATGGCGGCCTGTGCGGCGGAGGAAACAGCAGAGGCGGTAGCCGTGGAGCGGGCCTCAGCTTCGGCAGCCGCCGCTGCGGCCGCCGCGATTTCTTCAGGGGTCATGGTCTTGCCTTTCAGAGTGTTGGCGATGGGCGCCGGAGGTTTTCCAGCCATCGCCATGGCAGAGGCGGCGATAAGCGGGTGGTTCGGGGCTTTCTGAAACCCGAATTTCATGATGTTGCAGGCGCTGATCGATGCGGAGGCCGTGCCTGAAAGGCCGATGGTGTCGATAAAGCCCTTATCCAGAGCCTCCTGCGCACTCATCCACGTTTCATCATCCATCATCGTCGTGAGGTCGGCGATGCTGATGCCGCTGCGCTTTGCGTAAATGTTGATGATCTGGTTTTTCAGAACATCCAGCTGGTCAGCCGCCTTGCGCAGATCCTCCGCATCACCGCAGGCGCAGTCCCACGGATTATGGATCATCAGCAGGGCATTATCAGCCATAACGACTTCGCTGCCCGCCAGAGCGATCACGCTGGCCATCGATGCCGCAAGGCCATCAATGCGGCAGGTGACCTTGCGCCCATCGGCCACCGCGCGGGCGATCGCGTTGAAGATCGCAAGGCCTTCCATCACCAGGCCGCCGGGCGAATTGATGGCGATTGTCAGATCGCCCTTTCCACCCACGATCCGAGGAACGAGCGAGGCGGCATCAAGGCCTTCCCACCAGTCGCCCACGGCGCCGTAGATCATGATTTCGTCCATCTTAATTGCCTCGCTTGCTCATTTCACTGGGGCTCATGGGCGCCACAGGGTTACCCACAGCGGTGACGTGACGGGGATCGCTGTCAAAGATCAGGCCGCGCCGATCGAGTTCCTTCGCGTCGGCCTCCCACTCATCCAGGAAGTCGTCGGGATCCTCTCCACGTTCGCGGGCTGCGCTGGAGACGGTCTTTTGCCCCGAGCGGATGGCATCACGGGTCGCGGGCACCTCGGTTTCCGGGCTCATCATCGGGAAGCGCGGCGGCGACCAGCGCACTGTGACGCCAGAGACATCCAATCCCTGCATCTCCCAGGCATCGATCAACCAGCGCCCGGCAGGCTCACACATTTGCGGGATCAGGATCGTATCCTGCCATGTCTCAATCGCCTGCTTAAAATCGAGCCGGCCAATACGGCCTGAGATAAAGCTGACGTTCGAGAGATCGCCGGTCAGTACCTCATAGGGCATACCGAGACCCACCGCGATTGCCTGGCGGCTGACCCGTGAATAGGGCTCATAATCGCCAACGCCGGGTGGTTCGGCAAATTCTACCGTGCTGCCCGGTGGCAGATCCTCGATAACGCCTGGCTCAATGGCGAAGCTACTGGGGTCATTATCCAGCGGTTGGCCATTGGAATCCCTGGTTGCAGCCGGATCACCATCAGGGTCCCCAATACGGAAGGCCGCAAAGCAGGCGGCGATTTTCTGCCGAACCAACTGCGCATCTTCGAATTCGCCGAAATCCTTGATCCGTACGATGACGGGCGCAAACCAGCTTTCACCATGTACCGCGCCGGGGCGATGGGTGCGATAGATATGGGCAATGTCCTCGGCAGGGCAAAGCTTGATATCCAGACCCAGCGGTAGCACCGATCCGGGATGCCGCGACCATAGCCAATAGCCTGTGCGGCGCCCGATAGCGTCAAACTCAATACCCTGAATGCGCACACCGCCGCCAACCAGCGGCACGGTGGTCATCATCTGCATCCAGTCAGGCTCAAGCACCTGCATCTGGAAGGGCGCGGGCAGATTGTCACGCTTACGCCGCCACCGGCGCCGCATCAGCACTTCGCCTGAGACAACCATGGTCTGCGCCGACAACAGTTGCAGGCCATAGAGATTGCAGCGCCCATCCGCATCGCAGGCGGTGCTCTCAAAATGCTCCCGCGCTTTGGCCGTGAGTTCCTTATCCTTCACCCCATTGCGATAGACATGGAAGCGGATACCCGATCCGACCATATATTGCGCCAATTTTGCCGCACCATTGGCCGCATAGGGGTTGTTGCGGGTGATCTCGCGGGCGATGCCGCGCAGAGCCATGATCGCCGCTGGGTGCAGCTCGGCATTGCTATCGCGCCCATTACGGCGCCAGCTTTCCGTACGGCGGCCCCATGATGCACCATCATATTCGGCCCGTGCGCCGATGCGGGGTAATGGAGCGCCACGCTGCGCAGCCGAGGGCTTTGCCGATTTGCTGGCTTTACCGCCTTTGCCGGGCTTGCCTTTGCCTCCTTTTCCAGAATTCTTGGCCATGCCGTTAGAACCCCGACCGATAGGAAGCGAATTTACGGCGCACAAAGCCCTGCGCGGCCTGCGCTGTCAGCGTCAGCTCATTGGAGATCACGCGCCGCGCCGCCAGCATATGATCCAGCGACTGATAATGGACCTCACGCCCATCGGCGAAGCGGGTGCGCATGACGCCGCTGGCGATATTGGCATCGAGCGCATCCAGATCGGATTGTTGCCAAGCCATTTAACGCCCCTTGAGAAAGGATCCGCGCGAGCGGCCAGTGATAGGATTTATCCGCACCGCCCGGTTGGGCTGGGTCGGGGGTGATACCAGAGGTTGTCCCGAAGGTGGGGCAGCCGCTGTGAGCGGTGGTGATGGTTGCGCCTCACTATGCGCCGGTGAGGGGACCTCTATCGGCAGGCGAAGCTCTGATTGTGGGGGAACCCTGAAAGCCTTGGGCACCCAACGCATATCCGTGCGGCTTTGCGCACGGCCCGGCGTCAGAATGACCGCATAGGCATAGACCAGGTGATCCCATGTCTCATTACGAGGCCGCAGCTTGGTCCAGCGGCCATCTTTCAGTTCTTCGGCAGTGATTTCCTCGAAGAATTCATCATCGAGGCCACGTACCTTATCCAGCCGATCGCGCGGGGCAGCTCCGGGACGATCCGCACCGGGGAAATGGACATAGCCCGGCCCCGGCGTATCCCGCCGCAACCGCACATCGACCATATTCTTGATCTTGTGCACGTTGGGCAGCCAGAGCTGGGGTGCATTGCGCTTTATAGCGCCCTTGGATCCCCGGTCCGAGAATTCAGCGGGCGGCATCAGCTTGCCATTGACGTTATTACCGCCCTTCAGCAGCACAACCCGCGAACGGTGGATACCCCAGCCGCCCCGGCTTAGGGGGCCGGTGGCCTTATGCCACAATTGCTTGACTGATGAGGTCCAGCTTTCGGTTTTGGTGCCGCCACCGCCCGTATCGACGCCCACCACCAGCGGCGGCGGGCTTTGGCCCGAACCATCCGCCAGCGGCCAAGTGCGGCTCCACAGGGGGAGTAGCATGTCAGCATGTTCTGGCCGGGCAAAAGGCGTGATACCGGTCAGACCATCTTCCAGAACATCGATCGACCACCGATCAATCAGCCAGCTTTCCAGCCCTTCACCCCAGCCAACCGCCGCGCATTGGAAGCTGTTCGCCTGGGCGTCGACCAGGATCACAATTGCCACTACACCGGGCGGAACAGTGCCCAGCGCAAAGCCGGACTCACGCCGCTTGCGCAGATCTTCCGAGCGCAGAGGCTCTTCTCCCGATAGGATCGAGCGATAGTTTCGCCCTGCCGCCGTGTTGGCAAAAGCTTTCAGAGCGCTTTCATCCTGGCGGGTTTGCCAGGTTAGTTCTGCCTCGCGATATTTTCGCGCGCGTTCCGGCCAGGATCGAAAGCCCAGCAGACCATCAACCCGAAAGCCCCGGCGCCGGATACCTGCCTCTGGCCGTTGGGCAACGAAGCCACGGTTGGGCAGATTGACTGTATTGGCGATCAGATCACGCTGGGTTTCCGGCCCCAGAATGCAGCCAGACTTGGGGCAGACAACATGGGCTGTCTTTTCCGCTAGCTCCACGCTGCCGCGTTCAAACTGTAAATCCCGCATCAGGTTCGGCTCAAACCGCTCGCCGCAGCTTGGGCACTCCGGCATCAGCCGTTCATCGGTACTGGCCGCAACGAAATCCTCAATGTCGCACTTGCCCTCATCGCGGGCAGGGGAGGAGGATACGAATTTCGTATCGCGGCCCTCAAAGCTTTCTGCGCGGGCATCGAGCAGGCCAACTGGCGACCCTTGCCCCTCGATATCGGCATCGATCTGGTCGAAATCATCGAGCCATCCCCGTGGCACCGGGCGCGCGCGAAATTGCGAGGCGACAGGCCAGATCGAGGTTAGCAGCATAGCCCTGAATTGCTTCAGAAAGATATTGTCAGCGCCCACGCCGCCCAGTTGCTCGGCCTTGAGGGCCGAAGTGGCAGCGATCATCGGTGCGATACGGCGAACCACGAAATCCTGCATCAACGTCTTATCGGGCTGGCAGATCAGCATATCGGCGGGGTCATGTTCGATTGACCATCCGATCCACGCAAGGCCGATCTCGGATTTTCCCTGCTGCGCTGGCCCCATCAGGCCAACTTCGGAGGTATCAGGATCGCCCAGGGCATCCATGATTTCCATCTGCCACGGCGCCACCTCGGGGTCATAGCCCAGATGGTGGATTGCCCACTTGCTGACGCTGAGCCGTTCCTTTGGCCGCATAAGCGAGGCCATGCGAGCAATGATCCGGTCTGCCGGTTCAAACGGCGGTATCTGAGTCCGGTTCTCCTGAAAAAGCATCGACGGCGCGTTCCATACGGGCCGCGATTTCGCGGCGATCCTGATCAATCAGCCTATCCAGCGCGGCCAGAACCTCTCGCGGGGCGTGGGCGCGCTTGCCTAGCCGGTCAGCAAGCGTCTTCTGTTTCTCAGCGATGTAGAGGACGAGCTCGCCAACGGCTGCAATCACCGGGCCTTTGCGAACTAGCTCACGGCGCTTTTCAGCGACACGAATTGCGGCCAGTTCTTCTTCCAGCAGGCGCTTCCGATCTTCGGAGCTAAGCATTGACTGGTTGCCAGAAGCGCTAGCCGCATCTTCGCCCAGCAGCTCAAGGCCAAGCTGGCGGATTTCTGCATTGCGGCTTTCCGCAACCGCGCGCTTTTCAGCTTCCAGACCTCGGACAAAGGCAAATGCCTCTTCCAGCTCGATTTCATAGGCAACGCCATTCGTGCCACGGGATACCAAAGGGAAGTCTGGCCGTTCGGCCATCAGTTTGCGCAATGTAGGCTCAGATGGCATGCCCGGCATCATCGCCAGATCGCCTAAAGAGCCTCTCATGAATTGAAACCCAAAGAAAAAAAACGTCGTATGGCGAAATACGGGACGTTCACACGCGTTGCGCTTCGCTGTCCCGCATTGCAAAAAATTGGCTGGAAGGACCCAAGGGTACCCCCTGCCATGCCATTCGGCGAACCCATCACGCGCCCCGCATCAACTATCCGCATCTCCACAACCCGATTGAATGAACGCAGATTACGGTTGGCTGGGCCAGACACGCTTCTCCGATGATGCCTAAAGCATGATGGCATTTACCGTGGAAACGAAGACCCTAAATTTGACCCGTGGAAAGTGTAATGGGGTTGACAGGTTCCACCCGCAGAAATCCTAGACTTATGCTGCGCGCTGGCTCTGATTAGCCACCGCTTCATCGACCATCACGGCCAACCGGACCAGCGCCCGCTCATAGCGATTGCGCAATCCATCGGTGCTGACACCACAGGCCTTGCCGCCCATACGCTCCCACACAGGCTCCCACTTGAAGCCGCCGCGCTCTGGCCGCGCCTTCATGCTCAGCACCACCGCGACCAGCGGGCGCAAGGCAACATCCAGCCGCACCATCAGGCAACCTTCGTCCAGAAACACCTTGCCGACCATCGCCATCTCGCGGCGCCCCAGCGGCATACGTGGTTCTTCCTGTTCAGCGTAATCGGTGATCGGATCGCGGATCACCACCGGCCACGCCGACCGCGATGCGCTGGCCAGCCATGCCCGCTCGCGATCCGGCAACCGCATCAGATAGCTCCACGCATCCACCAGCATGATCTCGACCTCGTTCAACCAATCATCGCGCCTTGCCATTTTCAGTTATCCCTTTGATCAAGATTTAGTAGATAAAATACAGACAGACAGACAGATACTATAAAACCCCTCGTATAGCGCAGGCGCCCACATATAGCTAAAACCGCGCAAACAGTCTGTCCGTCTGTTATCTGTCTGTAACCCGCAGTTTCCTTGGGGATTCAGATACAGACCGTTACAGACGCGCAGATAGTTTCAACCCTGAAAACCCTATGAAATTCCTTCTTCTCACCGCCGCGCCAACTGCTAAATCCCGCGCCGCGCACAGACATTTCGCATTCAAGAGGCTAACTGTCTGTCACGGTCTGTAACTACATCTTGTAGGCCATATCATCGCGCCATACATGGGCCTTGCGCACCCAATACACCAATGGGCATCGGGCTATAGCGCACCGTACATTGCGTGGCCATCGCGCTTTCTTGGCGCGCGAGGTTTTTTCCTCCATACCCTTCACTGGATCAGCCTGATGCCGCGCCGGTAAACCCGGCCATTGCTGTCTTTGGCGCCCGGAATACCGCCGCGCGACAGGGCGCGGCCAAAGCTGGTCTGCGTTTCCGGCACGTTTTGCTGTTCTGCGCACCAGGTCACATAGGATCGGTACAGCTCTGCCGCGCCCGCCCGTGCGTTGGGATCCGCCACACAGCATTCGGCTATCCAATCCTCGGCATTGCACCCCATGCCCGGCGGGGCCGCATGGCCGCTGGCCGCGTATTGCAGCAGGGATTTGGGCATATCTGGCATGGGCAGGCCCAGACTTCGCCAAAGCTGCCGCGCGGCAGCCTTGCCAAACACCTGCCGGGCCTCGCGCACCACGGTGATCGCGGGCAGGATATCCTCCGCCAACTGTGGCGGGGCAGGGGATGCGGGCGGATCATCATGGAACGCCTCGCGCGCACCCAGCAGGCGCTGCTCCATCGCGTCAAACGCATCGATCCAGCGGGACTGGATTTCCAGCGCCTTGGCGCCGGAAAAGCCCATCACCAGCAGCATGAAGCCCTTGCGATCCATGTCATATCGAGGCGAATCCCTAAGACCGCCATCGCCTGCTTTGACCTGATAGACTTCGCGCGCAAAATTGCGCGTGAAGTCGGGTACGGCTTTCAGCTTGGCTCGAATGGCGCGCAGCACATCATTATGCCGTTTGCCAAAATCTGCTGCCACATCACGGCTATCGGCCACTGCGCGGCCATCATCGATCCTAACCAGCGCGCTCATGCTGCCACTCCATGCGCAGGGCCAGCGATCAGCAGCGCTTGCACATCGCCAGCCATGGACCATAGGCCGCGCAGGGCATCGGCCATATAGGGCGCGAGTTCGGGATTGAGTGACAAGGCATAGGCCATAGAGCCAAGGCATTCGATACGATTGGTGGCCTCACCAATCCGACTGGCATCATCACCAGATAAATCAGCCAAGATTCCGGTTGGCGCTTCGCCCACGCGAAGGCTAATGACTTGGGCAGCCATGACGTGATCCTTCCTTGATCCGTTGTGGTTAGGGCCGAGGGGCAAGTTGGTAGCTTTCCTTCGGCCCGTCATTCTGGTACCAAGATTTCTATGAGCGGTCAAGAAACCATGCAACCAGAGAAAAAGAGGCGCGGACCTGCGCCAACAGGGCAAGGACTACCCATTCAAGTCCGCCTTCAACCCACCGATCTCGCCGCGCTCGATGCCTGGATCGCCGCCCAAGGCGAACCGCTGACCCGCCCCGAAGCCATCCGCCGTATACTTAAGGCTGGACTCTCCATCGCAAGTCCATAATATCTCCCAGTTTTTCGAAGGAGATATTGATGGGCGACGATAAAATATCGACGGAAAGAAGGCGTAGGGTAATTACTCGTTTTTATATTTCCGCGGCTTTTTCTTGCTTTTTTATCGCCATAGGGTTTGCGTACTATACTCAGCAGCATGTATTTATAAATGCTGCTGAAAAATCTATTATTAATGGAATGAAAGACACTTCTTCGGTTATTTTTAGAAATGTAGTCGATTGCCCTCACAAAGGATGGGTGAAGGGCGAGATTAATGCCAAAAATTCATTTGGTGCCCTTGTAGGTTTCAAGCATTTCTATTCAAATGGAGATGAAACCTTCCTTGATGGGGAAAGCAATTATCCAGACGAATATGGGATTGATGCTGAAATTCATAACTATGAACGGGCAGAAGATTATTCAAAAAAGTGCGGAGATGGAATGGACAAGTTTTATCTTGGAATTTCAGCGGATTTAATAACAAAAAAATACCGTAACGATTCATATCGATAATAGCTGAAATTTACTATAAAAATCCAGAAAGAGCAGACGTTGCCTCGCTAGATGCATGGATCGCGGCCAAGCCAGAACCGCTAAGCCGTCCAGAAGCCATCCGCCGCATTCTGCGCGAGGCGATCACTTGCACAAAGGAAAGATCATGAAGCTGGCCACACCGTTTGCCGCTCTAGCTCTCTTTACCCTCACCGCAGAGATTGCGCCGCCCCGCGAGACCGGCCTTGATATCCCTAGCGCTCAATCCGTTCCAGCCTTGGCTAAATGCATCGAGCACCGCATGGGGATGCTCTACAAAGAAGTTCCTCTACCCAACGGCGGAGTTTCTATCGAATGGGGTGAACAACAATCATTGTTCATTCACTATGATCCGGCCCTATATTTCGACCTGACCGATGTTGACGGAACCCGCCATATCGTCTTGCGCTATCGCCACCCCATTTCGAAAGAGGCCGCAGCAAAAAATCTGCGCGTTATAGGACGAAAATGCTTTCCCTATGAACTGGAAGCCGCTGGCGGCGGCATCCTTCCCGCACATCAAGGCGATACAGATGGCGCAGACAAGGAAGACGTGACCGGCACGCGTGGATGATTCCCAACAGCGGAAGCTGTGTATGGCGCCGGTTTATTCTTACCCTGCTCCGTCAACCGAAAGGTGAAAGGATAATCGACATCGTTAAAGTGCACGGTGATCGTCACGTCATAGGGATGATCAACCCCTGATGGCTTTTCCACCACGATTTCACCGCCATAGCTATTGTCAGGATCAACTGTGGTGATTTGCACAATATCATTGGCCAAGGTGCCCAAGGTATAATCGAGTCGGTTTTGAATACCGATGATCCCCGCTGTTCCGCCAGCTATCGCTGCTGTAGCGCCCAATGCGCCCAGGGAATTATCCCGATAGGTGGATGACCAAGCATAGGTGCCATGCGGCGTCCTAACATTGCCGTAGGAATGTTGCGTGGTATAGGCGGTGGACGCTGCCGCAGCCGCCGCTCCCGCTAAAACAGCCAGCCCGACCGCTGACCAAGCTGCTCTGCTCTTGGCGCGCCGCTGCAACTCTTCACGGGTAAGAATGGGAATTTTCCGAGCACCAATGGTGGCCGATATATCCTCAATCCCGAAATTGGTCGAATTATTGCCCTTATTATAGACCGCAACACCAAAGGTTGCATGGCCATGGTCGAGAGGCAGCGGCGTGACCGTAACCGACCCGGTCGGCCCTTCGATATTCAGCGTAGGGATACCCGTGCGATAACGGATCGTTTCAGGGCCACTTTGCACCGGGTAGAGGATTAAATCAGCAGCAGAAGCCTGTGTGGCAAATGATACGCACATAATTCCAGCGATAATTTTCTTCATTTGCCACCCAGTTTTAACAAGTGGCGGCAAATTGCCAGTCAGATAGGAAGAGTCAATCCTCCCCATCCTCTTCGTCATTATCTGGACGCAGCACCTGATCCAGATACTCCTCTGGCGCTAACACGCCAGATCCACCGCACCTGCTACAACGATCCATGGCAAAGCCCGCGTAATCGTCCGCGCCCGTGCCCATGCAGCGCGGGCAGCGCTCCCGGATCACCATCCCGGCGGGGCCGCTGGCGGCGATCCGCTGGGCACATAGCCGCTCATTTCGCCATCGGTGCGCAGGCGGCATCCCTGCCGATAGATGCGCCCATCGCCACCCTTGCGTTTCATCAGCTGCTTGTCGGACAGCGCCCGGCCAAATGCCGTACTGCTCATGATCTCGCGGTCGCCCACGCTGTTTTCTTCGCACCAGCGCTTATAGCTGTCGTACAGATCCTTGGCCCCGCATCGATCACTCGGCCCGCTGGTGTCAACCGACGTGGCGAACCACTCGCCAAAAGGGTTGGCTGCTCGCCGGTAATCATCGACCGCCTCCTTGACCTCTTCGGGCTGCTCCAGCTTGCCCGCTTCCAGCCAGGCGATCATGCCCTCGATCATCCACGCCAGAACGCCAGGCCCTTGCTCCAGCAGTTTTTCCTTAAAGCGCTTGTCGGCCTTATCCTTGAACTGGTTGGGGAACTGGATCACGATCATGCGCCGCCAGATGCCATCATCATCGCCAGATATGCGCGGCTTGCGGTTGCATTCAAAGAATACCTTAAACCGGGGCAGATACTCGAAAATCCCCTTGTGCAACTCGCGCACGGCAATGGGCTGGCCGCCGGTGATCTGCTTGATCCGCGCCTCATCCAGCGCCGCGCCAATGCGCGGCTCCCCGGTGGAAACCAGCCGCGTATCACCCGACAAACGCGCCAGATCCGGCGTGGCCTCGCCGCCGCCACGCTGCGTCCCCGCGATAAACGTCTCCACACTCGCCGCCGCGCCATAGCTGCCCATGGTCTGGCGGATCACATCCATGGTGGTCGATTTCCCGTCGCCACCCTTGCCCTGCAACAGGAAGATACACTGTTCGGTGATCTCACCAGATAGGCCATAGCCCGCGCTCGCCTGAAAATAGGCCCGAACGCTGGGCGAGGGGAGCACCGTTTCCAGATGCACATCCCACCGATCGCGCACCGCCTGCGGATCCCAATTCACCGCCGTCATACGGGTGATCCGATCTGCCGGATCATGCGGAAATTCGCGCACGGCCCATTTCCCGTTGCCCTGAATAATCCGCAATGTGGCGCTGGGCGTGTTGATGGCCAGCGCCTCGGTGTCAAACTCATCACGACGGGCAAAAATCTCGCCCTGCGCTTGCGCCAGCATCCCGATGATCTTGTGGCTATTGCCGGTCTGGATCGCATGCTTATACAGCGCCCCGATCCGCTCCTCCCAATCCTCGCCTACCTCGGATGCCTTGGCCTTATCCATCGCGGCCAGAGCATCGCCCAGCGCCTGCGCCTCGACCGGGATATGGCGAGCCACTTCCTGCGCCAGCTTCTTGGCCATGCGCTCGCCATCCTCGGCGCTCCACCGCTTGCCATCATAGGCCGACCAATGGTCTTCCACCCACAATAGCTTGCCCTGTGCAAGATCGCGCAGACGCGCCGCATTGCCAATATCGTTCAGCTCATACCACGCCATCCGCGCCGGATCGGGCGGGGTTGCGTCAATCACATCGGCCATGCTCATCCCTCCAGCGCCCGCCGTGCGGCCGCAGCCTGCGCGGCGAGGCGCCCAATCACTTTGGTGCTCTTTTTCGCCTTGGGTGCAGGTTCGCCCAGCATCCGCTGCAAGGCAGGATCCTTGGTGGCGGCCTGCACCGCACCAAAGGCCTCATGCCGTTCAAATACATCGATATAGGCGTGGCGCGTTGCTTCGGCGGCCAGCACTGCCTCGCGCCCATGCTTGTCGATCAACTCCACGCGGCGGCAAACCTCGCTGATGCGCGGCGCATCGTACCCTTGCGCCTTTGCCACTTTCAGCGTCCCGGTTATCTCCGCAGAAATCTCGCGCCGCCTGGCGCGCAGATCCAGCACCAGGGCAATCGTCGCCACCAGCACCTTTTCCGCATCCGGATCGAGCAGCTTGACCAGCCCGGACAACTCGGCGAGCCTGATTTCGGTCACCTGCGCCGCCTTGGCCTCGGCCAGCAGCAAGAGCGCCTCGCGCTGATCATCCGCACTATGGTCACTACTGCCCAGCGCCGATTCATAGACCACCAGCAAGGCATCACGCTCCCGCCTGATCCCCGGTTCCATGGCGCGCCGCTTCACTACCTCGCGCAAGATTTCCGGCGGATGGCCTTGCGATTTCGCCTCAAGGTATATGTCGCGGATATCCTGCCGTATCCCGGCAATCTCTTCTATCAGCCGCTCGATCCGCTCGACATAGGAAAGCACCTTCTCATCCATCATGATCGCCTCCCCTGATCCAGATCGTTGAAATCATGCCCGGCGGGCGGGCGGAACACATTCACCCGGTTTGCCCCCGCATGGCGCCACCACCATGCGGCCAGATCGGCACAGCGCTGGCTGCGCTCCATGCCGGAAAGATCACGCTGCACCGGCTTGGCGCCCTTGGCGTCAATCACCCACCGGGCTTTCACGGGCTTCATATCGGCATCAATCCCGATGCTCACCCGGCCCGGTTCGGCAATGATGAACGGGGCCGGTCGGTTCACATCGCCCGCCAACTGCCACAACGGCTCCGCCTCCATCCGGCCCACCCGCGCGGCGCTGCCCTCCATATTGCCCAGCGACAGCGCCGCGCAGATCAGCCGCGCGCCAGATTGCCGCGCCGCAAAAGACAGGCTGGATTCGATACCCTCGCCCACCAGCAGGGCGCCATCGGCATCCAGCAGATCAAGGATCGTATCGGCCACGTGCGCTATCGGCGCGATCCGCTTGCCCGGCATGATGACCGCGCCGCCCTTGCTCTCACCCCACATTAATCGGGTGGCGGCGCTCTGCCATTCGCCCGTGCGCCGGTCCTGCCAAGGCTCAAAATAGGCCTTACCCCGCCCATCGCCAGACAACAGCGTGATATGCGCCCCCACCATGGATAGGCTACGCTCACCCGTGCCGCCGCGAACGCGCAGGATCGGCGCCACCATGGCGGGCGCAATCCGCCGTGCATCCTCTGGGCTCTCCCACCGCCGCCACAGCGCGCCGGGGCATCGCGGGTGAAACCGGATCACGTCCAGCGCACCGCTGCTTTCCGGATCAATGCCACGCGCCCGCATCCAGTTCTCTACGATCGTGCCCCGCGCAGGCCGGGCTTGCTCCCAAACTGCCAGCGCGGCCTGCTGACCTTCAATATAGGGGGATGCCTGCCGATCTGGCGCCGTCTGCGCGCGTGGGGCGGATGCCCCCGCCATGCCTACCGTGCCAGCGCGCTCCTCCAACTCTTGTAAGGCGGCCATGAAAGACAGGCCATCGCGTTCCATCACCCAACGGATCAGATCGCCATGCGCACCGCATCCAAAGCAATGGTAAAATCCCTTTTCGACATTGACGGTAAAGCTGCCCGTCTTCTCGGTATGGAAAGGGCATAGGCCGCTCTGCTCGCGACCCTTACGGGTCAGCTTGACCACGCGCCCGATGATTTCAACCAGGTCAACGCGGGCCTTTACCGCGGCAATTCGCGCACTGATCGATGGCCCGGCCATATCAGCGCGCCTCCTTGGCTCGCTTGCCCGTATCGATAATCTCTATGGCGCGGACACCATCCACCTGTTCCAGGCGGATGCGCCCGGCCTGCTCCAACTTGGTCATGGCATAGCGCGCCTGCTCTTTCCCGCGCAGCCCAACCCGCTCTGCCATCACGGCATAGCTGGGCAACGGCAGGCCAAAGTTGGACAACCGCACCAGAAACAGAAATACGCGCCCGGCCTCGGTCTGCTCCCACTCTTCATCACGGCGGATTCGCCTTGGGGCATCTTCCTTCACCAACTTCCGAACGCGTTGCACCTGATGCACCAGCTTGCCAGTCACATCATCACGGACCTTGCAGGGTATCACCTCGCCACTGCCGATCAGGTCGGCCACCAGGCGCACAACTGGCTCAGCCCTATCCAGCGCAGGCCCCATGGCATAATCAGCGGTTTCGCCCGGTGCCGCGCGCTCAACCCATGACTTCACCTCAGCAATCGGACGATAGAATGTCGGAATGCGATAGGCTGGCTTGCTTGCCATTAATTGCCCCCCTGAATGCGTGTGAGTTGCTGGCGCAGCTGCGCCGCCGTGCGCTCCAGATCATGCAGGCGCCCCAGCACCAGCCCGGCCTCGCGCTCATCGATCATGCCATCATCGGCAAGAGAAATGGCAATTTCACCCGATACGGCGCCCAGATGCTGGGCCAGCATCATAGCCAGATGCGGCGGGGATCCTTCTTCTGCCCCAACATCGATATTGGGCACAAATAGGCCGCCAAGGGCTAACGCCAGTGCGGCGGTAATCGGTGGTAATTCCCCCTTGGCCACCGCGATTTCATCCAGCGCCAACACGCAATCCAGCGGCGGCATATCGGACTGGTGTAGGGCATTCCATCCGCCCACCGTTGACCGCCCGCGGCCTACCGTCGCGGCGGCTCCATCAATACCGCCACTAAAGCCAACTGCCGCGCGAACTGCGCGCTTAATGCGCCCCAACACCGGGGTCATTGGATATCGCCGCCGGACATTGCATCGGATTGTCCGGTAGAAAGCCCGAAGGGCGGAGTGGTAATCCCCACCACATGAGCAAACCGGCGCACATCATCGGGCACCTCCCCATCCGGCCACTGATCGCGCAGCAGCAGAAATTCTGCGAAGCGCTCCAGCGTGGCCGTGGTGACGCCCCTGGGCGATCCTGTACGGCTGACAAAGAATGAGGAATCTCGCACCGCAAGACGCCCAAGGCGAGAAACGCTCGATCGGTTCGCACGCGCCCAAAGTTCCGAACAATGGCGCAGCCGCTCAACGAGGCGTGGGGTTGTTACTGTCTCCATGGCTCGGGGATATGAAGGATATATCCTCCCTGCGTCAAGAGGATATTACCTTCCTTCCTCCTTCGTCTGGATTGTGGGAATATCCTTCAATCATGGATGAGATAGAATATCTTCGGACCCGGCTGGACAGTCTCATTAAGGCGCGCGGCACAAATCCGCGCGCGGTGAGCGTCGCGATCAGCAAAAATCCATCCTACATCCGCCAAATCATCGTGGGGAAGGGCGGTATGCCCTCGGCATCAACCCTCACTGATATTGCAGGCCAGCTTGAAACCACGGTAGATTATCTGCTCGGCAAGGCAGATTCTATCAATCAACCAGCCAGCGAGGTTGCCTTTCTTCCGGTGCCAAGCGTCGATCCCCAGCGCGATGTGCGCGGGATTCCGGTAATGGCTACAGGCTATTGCGACGATCTGATTTTCGATATTGTCGGCAATGGCGGCATTGAAATCGAGCGCATGCAGTTGGAGGTAGATCACGTGGTCCGTCTCATTGAGCGCCCCGCCGCCCTGCGCGATGCCCGCGATGCCTATGCCATCTACTTTCATGGCAGCAGCATGGAGCCTCGCTTTTTCCAGGGCGAATTCGGGATTGTAGACCCAAGAAGGCCGCCGTCTCCGGGCGATTTCGTGGTGGTGCAACTCAATGACGGTAATTCCAGCGACGTTATAACGGTGCTGGTCAAGCGCCTGGTCAAGATCAACGCATCATGGGTAGAGCTGGAGCAATACAATCCAGCCGCCGTTTTCCGTGTGCCCCGGCAACAGGTCACGCGCCTCCAGAGAATCTATTTCCCGCACGAGCTTCTTTCGTAGGTGAGGAAATAACCTCTTGACGAAGGATTTATCCTCCTGATACCTGTGGCGCCACCGAAAGGAGGCGCTCATGTCAGCACCTGCATACCTTCCCGAATTTGCTGCGGCGGAATATCGCCGCCGCTCTGATTATGCCCAGCGGTTTGTATCCGCCGGCACATGGTCGCGCGATGAGGCGACTGCAAAGCTGCGTCCATGGCTGGCTATCGCCTTGCTCTGCTCCGCGAACATGGATGATCTAGGCTTACTGCCCGATGTCCGTGAACAGCTTGACGCCCATCTAGCCGATCACCGCTGGCGCGATCAGAATGGAAGCTGGCACTACACTGATGGCGAATGCCGCAGCGTGGTCGCGCATGATTTCATCTGTCCACGTATCACCTGGGCACCGGAACTGGCGCGTGCCCGCGATGCCGCGTTTGATGCCGCCGCAAAGGATCCTGCCGCCGCTGATCATGCGGCCGGAATTGCGGCAATCTGTATGGCTATCGGCCACGATCATAATGGCCGCCACCATGTCTTTCCGTATCGCGGGATAGCCGCTAGCCCAATCAAGGCAGTCGCCTGATGCCTGCGCCATCTTCCCGCGTGGATACCGCTCTGCACTGGTTCGTCCGCGCTTTGGCTATCGCCTGCACTAGCACTGCGATCTGGGCCCAGTTCTGCTGGGGTCCGCAATGAGCCGCGAAACACGGCTCTGGGCGCTTGCCTATGCGGCCGCCTTTGCCCTCGGCGCGATCATCGCGGCAATCCCACGCGCGCTGAACACCCTTTTTTCCTTCGGGGCCTAACCTCTCCGAATGCCGATGGGCTGCCCTGACTCTCCCCTTGGACCCACCGGCCACCTTTCCCAACCAGCCAAACAGGAGACTTCCATGGCTGATACCGAAACGCTTACCCGCGCTGATCGTATTGCCCTCGCGCGCCAATATCATGCCGATGGCGCTATCATCCAGAACGCCTGGCAGGGCGAAGATAACGGACGCCATCTGGTCTGCGCGCTGGCTGCTTTTGGCAAGCCCGGTGAGATCAACGGCACGTCTGACTGCCCCGCTGATCTTATGCCGAAATGGCTGGCAGAACTGGTTCCCGCCATTGATGATGGGATCGCTAAAAATCAGGTCCTTTGGTTCTCCGCCGCGCTGATTGATCGCGCTGAGCGCTGGCAGGTTCTGGATGATGCAGCATGGAAGCGCATCCAGACCGGTATTCTGATCGCGGGCGTCAAGCAGGCCATTCAGGCAGCCAGTGCAGTGCATCAGGACAATCCGCCCGAATACTGGCCGAAGGTGACGGCTGCATGCGAGCAGGTATGCACGGCCCTTGAGACGGGTAATGGGCTGCCAGAGGCGAGAGCGGCGGCTTATGCGGTGGCTGATGCGGCGAGAGCGGCGGCTTATGCGGCGGCTTATGCGGCGGCTGATGCGGCGAGAGCGGCGGCTTATGCGGCGGCTTATGCGGCGGCTTATGCGGCGGCTTATGCGGCGGCTGATGCGGCGGCTGATGCGGCGGCTTATGCGGCGGCTTATGCGGCGGCTGATGCGGCGAGAGCGGCGGCTTATGCGGCGGCTTATGCGGCGGCTTATGCGGCGGCTTATGCGGCGGCTTATGCGGCGGCTGATGCGGCGGCTGATGCGGCGGCTGATGCGGCGGCTGATGCGGCGGCTGATGCGGCGGCTGATGCGGCGGCTGATGCGGCGGCTGATGCGGCCTGGAAGGCATTTGCTGAGACCTTGTTCCGCCTGATCGATGTTGAACTCGACAATGCCGAGGCAGCTCATGCTTGAGCCGTCTCGGAACGGGGGCGAAAACCCCCGTTCAACCCGCAACTTTGTCGGCAATGTCGCCCTTTTACCCGGACGCCGCATTCAGCGGCCCCGGCGTAAGGGCACCGCTTTGCCAGAGGGAACGATCTATGTCGGGCGGCCAACCATGTGGGGAAACCCCTTTGAGCATCGCCAGTGGGGCCATGCCAAAGCAACCATCCTTCACAAGAACTGGCTTGATGGGAAGCTTGGCGCCCTCACGCTGGAACGCATGGGATTTTGCCCCTCAGAGATAGAGGCGCTTGAGCGCCTACGCGCACGTGTCCTGACAGATCTTCACAAACTGGCCGGGCACCACTTGGCCTGCTGGTGCTCACCATCCAGTGAATGGTGCCACGCCGCCACGCTGCTGCGCATGGCGCCAGAATATGCCGAAATTGAAAGGGCTGCGCTATGACATGCATTAGCCTCACTAAGCAGGTGGCCAAGTGCGGCAACAGCGTGTGCCCGGACAAGGCAGAGGCTCTGGCGGGCACACAGTTCCCCGAGGCTGTGGCGCCGGGTGAGGGGAGGGCCACCGCATGGGCGATGCAGCCACCCTTGTCGTAATTGTCGCCGCCATCTGGATTGGATGGCCGCTATTCCAGATTGCCAGCAGTCTGTCTGCCATCGTCAAGCAAATTGAGAGGAGCAAATAATGGCCCGCAAAATTGACGGCCTGATCTGCGACAACTTCGCAGGCGGCGGAGGCGCATCCACTGGCATAGAGGCGGCACTGGGCCGCGCGGTGGACCTCGCAATCAACCACGATGAAGAGGCCATCCGCATGCATGAGGCCAACCACCCGGCCACCATGCACATCCGCAATAACATCTGGCAGGTCGATCCCGTCGAGGCCGTGCGCGAGGTGGTTGGCCGCCTGCGCGTTACCGACCCGGGCCGGGTGATCCCCGTCAATCCGCTCACCCGGTTGCCGTTGGTGTCGCTGGCGTGGTTCTCGCCCGACTGCAAGCATTTCAGCAAGGCCAAGGGCGGCAAGCCGCGCGAGAAGTCTATTCGCGATCTGGCGTGGGTCGTGGTGCTGTGGGCCGAGCGCGTGCGCCCCGATGTGATCCTGCTGGAGAACGTCGAGGAGTTCCAGACCTGGGGCCCGCTCTGCGATCAGGGCTTCCCGATCAAGGATCGCGCCGGCGAGACATTCCGCAAGTGGTGCGCCCAGCTGCGCAAGCTTGGCTACAAGGTCGAGTTCAAGGAAATGCGCGCCTGCGACTATGGCGCGCCCACGATCCGCAAGCGCTTCTTCATGGTGGCGCGCTGCGATGGCAAGCCCATCGTGTGGCCCGAGCCCACGCATGGAAAGCCCAGCTCACCTGAGGTGCTGGCGGCCAAACGCCTGCCGTGGCGCACTGCCGCTGAGATCATCGATTGGTCGATCCCGTGCCCGTCGATCTTCGAGCGCAAAAAGCCGCTGGCTGAGAAGACCTTACGCCGCATCGCCCATGGCATCATGAAGTTCGTTGTCAACAATCCGACGCCGTTCATCGCGCCCGGTGCGGCCCCGTTCTTTGCTCGCACAGCGCATGGCGACGTGGACAAAAAGGGCAAGCGACGCGGCCAGCCGTGCCACGGGCCCGAGGAGCCTTTCCCCACCGTTACCCAGAGCAGCGATAGCGCGCTGATCGTCCCCCACATCACCAAATTCCGCTCTGGTGCGATCGGCCATGGCGTGGACGAGCCGATGCACACCGTTACCGCGAACAGCTATGTGAAGCGCCCCGGCGGCGCGGCACCGCTCGGCGTGGTGGAGGCGACGGTGCGGCGCGCTTATTTCCATTGCGCGGCCTGCGGAGAGGAAAACGGCGGAACCCGGTGGCCGACCTGCGAATGGTGCGGGCATGAGCATGGCACCACCGCCGCCTTCGTCAGCTATGCCCAGCAGGGCGGCGCGAACCGTTCCGCCGAAGATCCGCACCATACCATCTGCGCCAACAACAAGGATCAGAACCAGGTCGTCACGGCCTTCCTGACTGCCTATTACGGTGAAAAGCAGGACGGGAAAGTACGCAGCGCCAATCCTGCTGACGAACCTCTCCGCGCGCAGACCACCGAAAACCGATTCGGCGTTGTCGTTGCCCATATCGAGCAAGCCAATGGCGGCCCGAACAACGATAACCTCGCCGGTCGCCCCGCCGATGCGCCGCTGTCCACCGTAGCCACGGCGGGAAGTCAGCAGCGCCTTGTCACCAGCAACCTGATCAAGCTACGCGGCACCAGCGATGCCCACATCGCCAGCAGCGCCAGCGCCGTCAATGAGCCTATCGACACGATCAGCGCGCAAGGTACCCACATGGGCGAGGTTCGCGCCTTCCTGATCAAGTATTATGGCAACGAGCAGGACGGCCACATCCTCGACAATCCGCTGGGCTCGGTGACGGTGCAGGATCGCTTTGGCCTGGTCACCGTCACGATCGCGGGCGAGGAATATGTGATCATCGACATCGGCATGAGGATGCTTACCCCGCGCGAACTGTTCAACGCGCAGGGCCTCCCGCCCACCTACCAGATCGAGACGGACGCCCATGGCATCCCGATCACCAAGACGGCGCAGGTGGCCAAGTGTGGCAACAGCGTGTGCCCTGACATGGCCGAGGCTCTGGCGGGCGCACAGTTCCCCGAGGCTGTGGCGCTGGGTGAGGGGAGAGCTGCCGCATGAAGCCGAGCCTTACTCCCCGCCCGTGCGGCCACACGCTGGAATCGCGCATCCCGTACAGCGGTCGCGCGCCGTGCCCGGCCTGCCAGATGCAGCACAAACGCGACTATGAGCGCCAGATCTATGATCCGGTGCGGAAAGGAGTGAGGGTATGAGCGACAAATCTAAAAAGCCAGTTCGCGCCTATGTCGTGCTCGAGAACGACGAACGGAGCGGAGCTATCTACTTCGCCCGCCATGCGATCACGGCGCGCAAGGCGGGCGCCAATGAGTATGGCGATGGTGAGCTGAGCTATGTGACATGCAACCGCGCGCCATATGCAGACCAGTTTGCTGAGACTGGGATGGTTCCAGCATCCGTGCTAGTGGAGAATGGCTGGCATTTTGAATGCGGCTCGTGCGGCCACCGCATTGATGACGATCTGCCCAATGCCTGGGAACTTGAGGTGGATGCCAACGCTACTCCACGCGAGATGGTCAAGGCGCGCGTCCGCTACAAGCGCTGGGATCCCGACCATGTGGTAGGATATCAGCACACGAGCGTATTTTGCGATGCGCAATGCGAGGCTGATTACGAGGAGGATCGGCGTCAACGCAAGGCGGCAGAGCTGCGCACGCTTGAGCGATGCAAGCGGGCTGTTTTGCACCGCCTTCCTGATACAGAGTTTGTCGATCAGCACCGCGTTTATGTCGTGCGCAACAAGCGCGGCCAATACCGGCCTTCGCAAGTGCGCATCGCGTTCGCCTTCCCCGGAATGGATATTGCTCCAGCCAATTGGGAGTTCGACACGAGCCAGCGCTGGAGAACGTGCGATAATCACAAGGCGCACTTCACTTGCTGCGCCGGGGATCGGGAGGCATTTGAGGCTTGGGCGCGGGAACAGAAGCTTGAAAATAAGGGGGTGGCAGCATGACGCAGCCCGTCACCATCGGCCCGGCCACGCTCTATCTGGCCGACATGGAGCCCTATATCCACGCTTGGAACCCCAGCTATCATCCCGTGGGCGATCACCACGATAAGCACCGCTGGATCACATCGGGGACAACGCCCAGCAAGGTCTGGGGCCATCCCACGGTCAAGCCTTTGGCCGTCATGGGAAAAATCATGAGCAACGTCGCAGGCGAAACCGTCTGCGACCCCTTCATGGGCACGGGATCGACCGGCGTGGCCGCCTTGCGCGCGGGCAAGCGCTTTTTCGGGATCGAGCAGAACCCCCAGCATTTTGAAACAGCCGTCGAGCGGATCAGCAGCGCCTGGCGCCAGATCGAAAGCGAAGCAGCATGAGAGCGGCCAGTAAGCCCCCCAGGGTTACCGATTATGCACGATCGCCAGCAGTGCGAAAGGCGGTCGAAGAAATGCGCAAACTTGACCTTGATGTGGCCGGGGTAGAGTTTCACCCCGGTGGTGTGATTCGGGTGCTGACGCCCGCCGCCTTCCCAGCAGCCACGCCAAAGGATGAATTTGAAGCATGGGCACAGAGCGGAAAACTGGATTGACCGCTGCTGGCGTCCATATCGTGACGGTGAAGCGGGTTGGTAAACCGATCCGCCATTACATCTATGCATGGCGCGGCGGCCCGAAGATCCGCGTGGCCGAACAACCGACCAAGCCTAAGTTGACCCGCGAAGACATTGCCGCCATCGCGCAGCAGCAGGCGCATGCCGATCAGCCCAAGGATACCATCCACGGCCTGTCTACCGCATGGCAGCGCCATCGCGACTGGAAGATGCTGGCGCCCAGCACGCAGAACCTGTGGGGCGGATGCCTTGGACATATCGAGGATAAATGGGGCAACATCCCGCTGCGGGTATTCGGTGATCCACGCATGACATCCCGGATCGTTAAATGGCGCGATACCATGGCCGAGAAAAACGGCCTGCGCACCGCCGATGAGCATATCAAGGTGCTCTCGCAAATGCTCAAGTGGGGCCAACTGCGCGGCATGGTGATGTGCAATCCTGCCGCGCCCGTGCCGCGCGTGTGGAAAGGCGGAAACCGCGAAGAGATCATCTGGACGCCAGAAGATTGCGCGGCCTTCGATTCCACGCCCAAGATGCCCCAATACCTGATTGACCTGCGGCGCCTGGCTGAATTCACGGGCCTGCGGCGTGCTGACCTCTGCGCCCTGCGCTGGGATGAAATCAGCGAAACCCACATCGCGCGCACCGCTGCGAAAAAATCAGCCGGCCGCCGCCGCCGCACCATCATGCCCATCGTGCCCGGCCTGCGCGATCTGTTGCAGGAGCTGCGCCAGCGCGCGCGAAAGCCGGGCGTAGAAACCGTCCTGGTAGGCGCCTTTGGGAATGCGCTGGCTCCGGCCACTGCCACTGCCCAGTTCATCAAATATCGCAATCTGGCGAACGACAAGGCTGGCATCGTCCACAAGGCTGAGCATGAGGACGAGGAGGAACGCACCAAGCACCTGCATGATCTGCGCGGCACCTTTGCTACGAAACTGATGACGCTGCCCGGCGGCAGTCTGACAGATAGCCAGATCGCCACGGTCATGGGGTGGAGCGAGGCTCAAGTGTCCGCTATCCGCAAAAGATATGTTGACGAGGCGGCCATTGTGGTGGCAATCGGCAAGCGCATCGCGGGGGGCTTGTAAAACGCCCTGTAAAACGATGCTGCCATACAGGTACTAAGTGCTTGTAAATGCGGGTATAGCTTAGTGGTAAAGCACTAGCCTTCCAAGCTAGCTATGCGGGTTCGATTCCCGCTACCCGCTCCATCACCAGCATACATGTTTTCTGGGACTGGCTTGCCAGAGGCAAGGGAGAGGATGGTCGCAAGGCGACCTGAAACTTCAATGTTTACACCACGTTCGCTGGCCTTGGGAGACAGGACAATCCTGTCGATAAGCCCGCGAACGACCTTGGCTGTATGGCGCCTTGTTTCCTCATCTTGGGACAGCGCCTGAGCCAATTCTCGAACCTGCCTGCGATATTGATCGGCAATGCCCGGGTGAATCGCCACAACCGGCATAGCGGCCATATCCCGCAATTCAGCCTCGATCCGGGACTGTTCTGCTTTTGCCTGTGCTAGGGCATCGGTAATCTCCTTAAATTTTCCAGCACCATCAGCGATGGCGGCTATAAGATTGGCGATCTTGCGGTTCACGTCAAGCTGACGCTGTTCAAGCTTGGGGCGCTGCCGATTATGCTCCGCCATCTGGCGGGTATATCTGCTGTAGGGCCGCCTTTTGCCGAAGGACGCACTTTCCCACATCGGTAGTGAAAAACTGATCCGCCGCCATGTTCGAACGCGCCTCAGCCCGCTTTCGGGTGAGGCATTTTGCAATCGCGGCTTCAAGTGCGACGACCAAAGATGCCCGGTCGCCATCGTCCAAGGATTTCCATCCGAGAACTTTGCTTGCATTGAGCAAGTCGCGGGCGCCGAGATTAAACGTTTGATCGTTCGGCGCGATGATATCGGACATGGCAAATCCCCGTTCATTTCCAGAACAAGACACGAGATGCCCGTTTAACAGCATTCAGCCAATTGGGTCGATGGTGCTGGTGGGCGCGACAACCACGGTTGGAGGCCATGCAATTCCCTGCGCGGCATCTACGGCTGCCGCACGGCGTTCAAAATCGACCCACTGTTTTTGCGTCATGACGCTGGCCTGCAACGGCGTCCGATTCTTCAATTGGTAGCCCATGGCCAGCAGCTTTTGCGCCCAACGGGTTTCGGCAAAGAGGCTGGAATCTTTGCCGTCGCAGAGCTGCACCACCTTCACAGAAGGAGGGTTCCCGGATTCGATCATGTCGGCCAAGGTGGCTTTTAGCGAACCCTCGCCGCCGCCGTAGACCAGCGCAGCCTGGCAGTGATCCACGATGCGGTCATGGATTCTTCCACTTTGGCCGACATAAATTGGCGTTCCGGCAAAGAGACCATTGGGATCGAGCCGGGTTTGATCAAGGATCACGTAGACGACATAAGCTGCCCCCAGCGCCTGGTTGTGCGCATTTTTCGCAATCGCCTCGATTTGCTCCCCATAAATTTCGCGCACTTTCGCTCTCGTTGGCAGCACAGGTCTTTCCTTTCGTTCGAACTCTCTGTTCGAACCGAAAAGACCCCCTCTTCTCTGGCCTTTGATCGCAATGGTCGCTGGTCCGCAGGACCAACTTCAATTGGCCGCGCCGTCTTGGAAGGATGTTTGATGCTGCCCAGGCTTTGGCCGCCGGTGAATGCTTATGATTTTAGGAGGAAGTTGATCTTTCGAGCATATTTCAAAGTTCTAGACGCATGTGCGGCGATGGCCGCGTAGATTAGCGCAACGACCGCAACAGCAAAGACCGCGATATGACGGTTATAAGCCTTGTTATCGGCGTCGAACGGATCAGAACTCACCACACATATAAGGATGGCAAAAGATGCAACGGTTACTGCCATTATAAAATGGGCGACCACACTCACCCGGAATGACCGTGTTATCGATCTGCTTTCGTTGATCATTGCTTCAACGATCAGCAGGCCATCGTCACGCTTCATCCAGACGATTTTGATGCGGTCACCCTTTTCAAGAATGATGTGATCCGAATCTGTGAACTTGTAGGTCTTGCCCCCAGCCTCAAATGCCACGCTGTACGTTTTGGCGGAATTGACGCTGGTATGGCTGCTCGCGTGGCCATGGGATGAATCGCCCCCATGCTCCGTGACGGTGATCACCGTATCGTCATAGCGGCCCAGTATGCGATCTACAGTTACACGGCTGACCTTCGGCATAGGCCATTTCCCCTTCAGTTCAATCGAAGGGGCGCCGGCTCATCGTGCTGAGAGCCGGGCCGTGGTAACACCGAGACGGAGTCCAGTGCGCCGCCGGCTTTAAGCTTGCGCTCTGGACATGACCGACGGCGACCCGGCCAGCATAGCTGACCAAGGTTCCGTCGCAGTCGGGGTTCCCCAGCAACCACATCGAGGAAGGCTCCATCGGCCTTCAGAACCTGATCGACGTAGGGGTGGTCAGCCCGATCTACACCGTTTTCCGCTTCGCCGCCGACAAGGTGGATGAAAATTACGCCTATGCAGTGCTGAAGACGGAGCTGTACCGCCACATCTTCGAGGTTAGCACCAGCGCTTCGGTTGACCGGCGCGGCAGCCTGCGTTGGCGTGAATTCTCGTCTCTGCCATTCCCGGTGCCGCCGCTGGCTGAGCAGAAGGCAATCGCTGCGGTCCTTGAAGCCTCGCGCCGCGACCTCGACGCGACCAACCGCGAAATCGCCGCCCTCACGCGCCAAAAACGTGGCCTGATGCAAAAGCTGCTGACGGGGGAATGGGCCGTAAATCTTGAAGGAGCCGCTGCATGAAGGTTCTCGGTTTTCGGGGCAATCCCAAGGCCCCGCGCTACGCTGTGCTTTCCTACGATGGCACGACGTTCACGCTGGAAAATGCCAGCAGCGACAACAAGCTGACCGTTCCGGCCACAATCGCTGAAGATGCCGACGGTGAACGCCTCAAGTGGATCTACGCCGAAATCGTGCGGATCCTCGAGGCGCACCCTGACATCGTCAAGGTCATGATCAAGACCAACGAGTTCACCCAGAGCGATACCAAGCCAAAGCGGAAATCGGCCTACATCGATGCCGCTGTCTTGCTGGCCGCTGCCATCAAGAACGTCCCGGTGCAGGCGCTGGCCTATAACCAGATGTCCGCAACGAAGGCCAAAACCAAGGAGCTTGCCGAAGCGCGCGTCGGGAAAACCGACAAGTATTGGGATGATGGCATGGCAGACGCCATAAATGTAGCGTGGTGGGGGGCTCGACACCCGTGAGTTCCGTACCGCCCCTCAGCTTTTCACCGGGTATGCAGCTGTACAAATATCAGCTGCTCAACCTGATCGGCACCGGCGGGTTCGGCGAGGTCTGGTTGGCACGGGATGCCACCTTGAACCGCGAATTTGCGCTGAAGATCCTACGCCCGGGTATGACGGTGGATGCTCGATTGAGGGAGGCACAGATCGGTAATCGGCTTACCCACAACAACCTTGTCCATGTGCATCTGGCTGACGTCATCAACCACAATGGCGGCGACCTGGTCACTCTGGCGATGGATTTTCATTCGGCAGGCTCGGTAGAAAAACTTGCCAATCCCGCTGGGTATGTTCCTTTGACCGATGTGCTGCGCATCGGTCGGGATATTCTGCAGGGGCTGGACCACCTGCATTCGAAGCACTTTTTCCATAACGATATCAAGCCTGGCAACGTCCTAATTGGTGCCCAGGGCCAAGCGCTTCTTTCGGACTATGGCATCACTGGGGTGTCACCGAATGGACAGCCCGTTCCTGCCCCCAACGCTTATCTGTTGCATCGCGCTCCCGAGGTTCGGTCGACGAACACGGTAGGTGTCAGTTCCGACATTTTTCAGGTCGGCATGACGTTGGCCAGATTGCTGATCGGGCTCACGCACCTGAACGCGATCTGGACCAGGCTCGGTCAGGGTGCTTACGAAACCCAAATCGATGCTGGTCAGCTTTTGACTGCTGCGGATTTTCCCGCACATGTTCCTACGGCGGTGCGGAAGATCATCTTGAAGGCAGTCCACCCTGATCCTGGGCAGCGTTACGTCACTTCCCTGGATATGCGTCGGGATCTCGAAAAACTGGCCTATCCAGGTTTTTGGTCGGTGGATGCAGCGGGAAATGAATTCGGTCAAAGCGGCAACTGTAGGCCACGCTGAGCGCTGCCTTGTATTTGATGCCTGGCGCAGCCTCGAGCAGCCGCGCTGTCTCCTCAACGCTCAAAACCACCCGCAATTTGGGCGCGTAATGAAGGACGACAAGTCCAAGCGCCATCTCCGGCCGTTTGAGGGTAATGCCGAACAGGAAACGCAGTGCCGATACGGCCCCATTGATGGTTGCCGGCCCAACGGCGCGCTCATGCTGATCGATCTGAAAGCGCCGGAGATCTTCGACGGTGGCTGTGTCGGGGGGCTGGCCGAGAAACGCAGCGAAGCGCCGAACGTGGCGAATATAGTCCTTCTGCGTATGCTCCCCAAAGCCACGCATCTTCATGTCCTGCAACATGCGCTGGCGGAGCGGAGTGTTCGGGGCGGCGGTCGTAACAGCATCCATGGTGAGTTCCTTTCCGTTGAAGGAACTTCACCGTCTCAAGCCGACACTGCCTCGCCTAAAGCCCCATCGATACTACGCAACGTCGCCCTAAGCGACCCTCCCGCGGAGCGGGTTCGTGCTCTGGTCGGGGACTGCCGGTTCCAGCCCCCCCCAATCGGCCGCCGCACTCGCTGACAAAGCGGGCGTTTAGCCCCTCGTAAGCCATCCTTGTTTCCTGTCATTCATTCACCGACAATGCGCCAAGATCGAACGACGTGCTTTGGCGCAAAGCCGACCACGCCACACTCGAGCCTGTCCCTTGACCGGGACTTCAAAACAGGAAAGATACCAACCTGTTACGGGGCACCGCCCCAGTTGGGATTGGATGCACTATGAACCGCCGCGAGATCATGCAATCGGGCGCCGCCGCCTTGGCTTTGGTCATGCTGGCCCGTCTGGGAACGGCGCGCGCGCAGACGGGCACAGTCAGCGCAGAAGACCGGCATCTGGTGGTGGACAGTGGGATGCACGCCATGGGGTGGAGCCGCGAGAAGGCCATCGCCTTTTTCACCGACACCATCGGCGACCCGGAAACCTCGGCCATCACCGAGGTCGAGCGCTACTGTGTCTGGCCGGGTCAGGCCTGCAGCTACATGCTGGGCAAGCTGGACTGGCTGCGCCTGCGCGAAAAGGCTAAGGCCGCGCTGGGACTCAGGTTCGACATTCGCAAGTTCCATGATGCGGGCCTGTTACCCGGCGCCATGCCGCTGGCCGTGCTAGACCAATGCATCGACGTTTATATTGCGGAAGCAAGTACGAAGCGGTGAGGGACTCTTCACCTAGGCCCAGGACCCAACGATGTTCGCCTCTTTAGCAGACCTTTAGGCTGGCCGATCAGGTCGTTGAAGGCTGCCGTTTGTTCATGACCAGATCGCCGGCCATTGACAGAACGATGGATCGGCAATCGATCAGAGCCCTGTTCGCTCGGAGAGTCCCGCCACCACCGCCCCGGACGCTATTACTGCGTGTCCCCATCATGGTGCGGATGGTCCCCGCCGTGTGGATGATCGGCAGTGTGGGCAGTCCCTTGGTTGACGTTGGCGCCCTTGTTCATGGGGGAAGGTGTTGTCGGAGCGCGGTGTTCGGGAGGTCTTGGGACAAGCGCTGGGCTGAGATGATGCTCCGGCAGTCTTGGCGTGGCGGCCTGAGGGACGATAGGCTGCACAGGCGGCTTTGGCATTTGCTGTCCTTGCGACCTTGGCGGGTTCGCCGATTGAGCGACCACCGGACTCGGTCTGGGCTGGAGCGCCGGAGGCCGCGGTTCCACTATCTTGGCGTTGACCAAGGGAGGTGCGGCCGCGCGCACTGGCGATACCGTCGCCGGATTGCCGACAGAAGCTGGCCCGTAGCTTACCCTGCCTTGCCTCGCCGGGCCGGAGGGCTGGCGAAATTCGGCGCCAACATTGTTCGGCGCAGGGCGGTTAACGGGAGGTGTCGCTTGGCGTAGCGGCGCGAAGGTCTGCGGCACGGGCTGTGGGGATGTCGCTGGGCGTGGCGAGGGCTTGGCCTGTGGTTGCGCCATAGGGCGCGGCGCGGGCGAGGGCGGCCCTTGTATTGGCGCGACTTGGTCGCGATGCGGAACGCTTGGTGGCCCTTGGGGAGACCCTTGAGGAGGCACTGGCATGGGGCCAGCTTGCCTTCCATTCTGTGTTTGATGGTCGCCGTGATCGTGGCCCAGCGTCAGGATCGTTGCCGCCCCGACGAGCGCCGCAGCCCCGATTGCGACCGCATAGGCCTGCCGATGGTCGCGCTCTTGCTGCCACGGCTGATCGACGTCCTGCCTGTGCTCGTCATGCCAGGCTGACCATTGCGCATCGCGCGCGCGTTGATCATCCCACGCCTGCTGCTGGCGCACCAGATAGTCGTGCCGTTGCCGCCATTCGCTGGCATAGGCCGCGTGGCGTTCCTGATTGTTGGCGGCTTGATAGAGTGCTTGCGAACGCGCGTAATATCGCGCAGCCTCGGCCTCGCGCGCTCTGGCACGGTAATCGTCGATCGGACTGCCGTCCGGCGCGTAGACCCCGACCAGTTCGCCGCCATCATAGGCATAGCCTCCCTCGGGATCGGACACATAGAACGGGTTGGAGGCGCCCGCCTGATAGTAGTAATAGCGCTGTCCCTGCGGCAGCTGCTCGACCACGCGATAGGCGCCATTGTTCGCGCGCCAGATCCACGGCCGGGTACCATCATAATCGACAGTATAGTCTGGCGGCGTATCGCCAAAGGCGCGGTTCATCGCATAGGCGCGCTCGACATAGGCATAGTCGTTGGTGCGCCGTGCCGGGCGATAGCGCACCGGGCTCGCGGGCGCCGGCAGCGCGGCCGCCGCTGGCGCAAAAGCGGCGGGGGCGGGGGGCGCAGTCGTCGCCAGCGCCAGCGCCGCGATCGGCGCGCCAGTGGTTTGCTGCGCATTGTCGGCCTTCTGACAGGCGGCGAGCAGCAGCGCGCCGCTCAGCACGACCCAAGCCGAATGACATGCTGACGATTGTAGCTTTGGGCGAAGACTCGTCATATCCAATATCCTCATAATCCGGCCATGGGCTCTGCCAAACCGAGGGTGAACAAGATCGGAACTGCCCATTTCGTCCTTGTTAAGACGACATTGTCTAGGCAATCCGCGTTGGGCAGATCACGCCCATTACCTCCAGGAACCTCAGACAGCCGGCAATGTTCCAGACAGTGCCTCCGGTCGCCCCAATACCTGACGTTCAGGGCGTTCGGACTTGCCATCGAAACCGGTCATCGGTTCACTTCGTTCACGAGGGGTGTTCGGCGATGGCTTTGCGCCTAAACCTGCTAGCATCGTGATAGCGGCTGGAACCACCATGCTAACTCTTGGGCCCATTCTCCTGATAAAACTCCGGACCAAGGTTCTGAACGATTGCCTTGGCATCCACCGAGCGTCGATCTGGCGGGCTGGCGGCAGAGGACATCCTGATGGTGAGGTCAGTCTTATATCCATTGGGAACACGACCGATCTCCCGTCCATATTGACTGGTCACCCAATAGCGGCGGGAATCGTTGCGGCGGGTTACAATAAAATGGTCGTGCCCGCTGGCAATCGCGACCTCGGCAGCGCGCAGAAGGGTGGCCTCACGAACCAAGGTGGCCGAGAGCGAGTTGCCCGTGAATTCAACCGTGACCGTTCCATCCGCGTTTTCGGTCGATTTGAAACCGTCTGTCTTGGGAATCGAGGACAGCAGATTGGTTCCCAGCGAAAAGGCAGCCCCGACAGTCGCGGCGAGGATATTGGGGCGCGAACGCTTGTAGATAGTGAGATCCTTGGGTGTCTCCGGCTCGATCTGGGCAATGCGCACCAGTTTTTCGAGGATAACGGCACGCGGATCGTTCGTCGACGTTGGCGGGACGGTGCCCGAGCCGATGTGGGCAATCAAATCTGCGGTCAGCGCATCGGCAGGCAGGGACAGTCCTTTGATGCGTGAGACCGCTTCTTGCGGATGTCCCTCAGCCAGCAAAATCCTCGCCTCCGCACGGGCGAGGAATATTTCCGCCTGCTCTGGTTTGAGGGGGCTGAACAATTGCTCGACGACGGTGGGTGGAAGGCTGGCCGAAATAGCCTCGGGAACGGCGCGAGGCGCGCGCGCCAATCCCGCACGGGCAACAGTTACATCGGCACGAGCCGAAGCGGGGTTGCCGCCAGCGGCGCGGATGTAGGCAAAGAGTACCGGCTGGAAAAAGGCGTTGCGGTCTGCCTGCGCTTGCTCGACGATGGACTGGATATTGGGCTGTGCCCCTTTGTTGTCCGGTGCGTCAACGTCCGTGGTTTCAACGCCCTGCAAGCGGCCGGAAGGTAATAGTCCTGCCGCTGTTGCGAAATGCCCCTCAAACGCAAGCAGGCTGATTTCCTGGGGGAGCCAGTTCCTGTCGATCTGGTCGGGAAGCAAGGCAGTTTGAGGCAAGGTCTTGTTGGCCAGCATAAGGTGGAGCGCGACCCGCTGAACGTCTTCGGAATAGGGGCGCTGTATGGCGGCTTCCCGCGCCAGCGCGACCGCTTGCGCGCCTTGCCCCTGCGCGTCGAGCGCCAGTGCCCGCACCAGGCGGAGGCTCAGGCCAAGGCTACGCCGGTACAGGCGGTCATTGGCCAGTGGCGCTGCCAGGGTCTCGGCCAGATCAAGGTCGGCGATGGCCGATTTCGGATCGTTGCCCAAAAGGCGAGCTGCGGCACGGGCGCGTAACAGGTGGATGCGCCGCAAGGTCTGTTCGGGCTGGAGGCGCGGATCGGCCAGAGCTGCGGTGCAGGATTCCTCGATCTGTCCGGGCGAAAATCCGGTCAGCTCGGCGCTCTGGCTGCCCAGACCCGAAGCGCTGTGGCCGGGGCGTTCCTGCGCGTCACAATTCGTGAAATTGTCCGAATTCGCGGCGCGGACCGGGCTGGAGGCAAGTATGGCGAGGCCCAGAAGGCCTGCCTTGGTAATGCATCGCATGCGAGATCCCCCGATTTGCCCAATGAGCAATGGGTGACCTAGCTCGAATTTCCGTTTTCTCCAACTACCTATCAATAAAACAAGAAGTTGGCGCGTCTCTCGCCTCCAAACACGACGTTCGGCGCATCTGATAGGGGCGTAGGAACCGGACGTCAGTTCAAGCTAAAATGTGCCAGGTTGACACATTGAAGAAGGTGCGGCGCTGCTTCCAGCCAAATCCAACAAGACTTTATCATGCTTGCTCCGCCACTTTATCGCGCACTTCAAGCAAGTCCTCGGCAATGAAGAGCGCTAATTGCCGCATTTCGTCAGTGGCGGGAAGCAGGTCTGGCACCATCACCGTCATCATCCCCGCCGCCGCGCCCGCACGCACGCCATTGTGCGAATCTTCAAGCGCCAGACAGTTCTCTGGTGGAACTCCCAATGCTCTCGCTGCATGCAGATAGGGCGCGGGATGCGGCTTGCCTTGCGGGTAATCGCCATGGGCAATCACGGCGTCGAACCGGCCAGTCAGGTCAAATTGGGCAAGGTGATGTTCGACGCTGGGCCGTTTGGACGATGTTGCGATCGCGCGTGGCATCCCGCGCTGATCCAACAGCTCAAGCATTTCCATCACCCCCGGCTTCATACGCAGCTCGGTCTGGAGAAGCTGACGGAAATGCGCATGACTGCGCGCAAACAGGTCTTCGGAAGGGAAATCATGCCCGAATTGCCCGCGAACCAACTCGTTCCCGTGGTCTGCCGTCAGGCCGATCAGGCTGGCGTAAAAGTTGTGCGGGATGTCGATCCCATGCTCGGCCCCCGCTCTCATCATGGCCGCCCGAAAGACGGATTCCGTATCGAACAGCAGGCCATCCATGTCGAATATGACGGCTTTGATGGGGCAAGGAAAGCGCATTGGCTTGCGCATAGGCGGGCCATCAGGGCTGTCAATGCGCTATCAACTGTCGGCGTATGAAGTTGAGCAATCCTCAATAGCGAAGGCGTGGCCATCCATTCATAGGCTGAGGGGAGGAATAGAAGGAGTAATCATGCACTGGGGTGATACCGCAAAGGCACGTACGGAACATTTCGGCCCGCTTGTATTGGGAATCGACCCTGCGGCCAGTCACGCCCCCCACGAGCTTTTTACCGATTCCGACCTTTTCCTTGAACGCTATGCCAACATCCTGCTGGATGCGGCACAGGGGAAAGTGGGGTTCGTAAAATTCCAGTCAGCCTATTTCGAAGCCTGCGGAACCGCAGGTGTCGCCATGGGTCTTTCCTTTCAGCAATCTCCATCGTCATCTATGACGCGCGGCCAGCATTCTTGAGGTTTAACGATCTCGCAAGAGCTTGAGACAATGTTGAAATTTCTGGATGTCCAAGCCTGTCGGGCTCTGTCTAACCGTGTCCAACTCAGTCGGACCCAGGCGGGCTAAAAAGAATCTCGGATTTTTGGACGTGCAGTCTCAGGACGTCTCCGCCTCCCCTGTTCGGGGTGGCGGACCGCGCTCCGGTTCCGCTTTGCTCCACCCGAGTCGCCTTTGGCGTCTCGTCGGCCAAGCCGCTGCGATCGCTGACGCGTACCTGTTCGCATCCCGCATTCTGGCATGCCGGAGGCCACAGGGGAATCCCTCAATCGGACTCATCCATTCCGATCAATCCACTAGCAAAGTCGTCGGGTCTGGGCAGGCTTTCCCTGATGCCCGATCCTGTCACTCGGAGTGCGAACGGTTGCGGACTACCGCCAGCAGGACTGAACGCCTTTAGGTCCACTCGCTGAGCATACGCTCTGGGAGTTATGGCCATCGATATGGCCAACGAGAAGGTGCCGGCCAGTAGCAATTTGAAGATCATGACCCAATCCCAATGACGGGCCGGGCTCGGTTATCGCGTGCGCATCATGCGAGTTCGTCCAAGTTTTGCAAGCCTTGGCTAGACTGATCCGCCAACCGGCAAATCGGAGGATGTGTCCCATGTGCTGAGGCTATCGCGTGGCGTCATCCATGGGCCAGCGTCGCGCGGACGTCGACCATGGAGATATAGACCCGGTAAGGATTGTCCGGATCCTGCAAGGGTAGGAAGCCCAAATCGGCATAAAACTTCCAGCGCCGGTCAAAATGTTCATCCTTGAGCACATCAAGGACAACGGCTGCGGCTCCCATCTGCTCGGCAATGGCAGCGCAACGCTTGATGGCATCTACGACCAGTGCCGTGCCGAGGCCCTTACCTTGCATGGATTCATGCACGGCCACGGCTCGGATGTAGATCACGGGGATGTCGGGCACCCGCGCACGTTGCCAGGACTTGGGGCCAAGATTGGCGCGAACCGCCATTGCCCCAAGTGTGTAGAAGCCCAGCACTGCACGATCGCCCTCTGCCGTCGCAAGCCAAGCCGTCACCATGCCGTCCCGCACCTGATCGGACAGGGATGACTTCAGGAAATTGTCGATGGGGGCAAAACCGCAAGAAAAGGCGCTGCGATCATGCAGCGCCTTGTCAAATTTTGCGATGGTCAACGCGACAACTTCAGTCGATGCGTCAGCTTGCATCCTTGAGCGCGCCTTTCGATGCCATCATCGCCTGTGCCAATCCGGGCGCAACCTTGCCCGGGGCGGCAACCGCAGCCTTGAACGCTTCAAAGGCCGCTTCCGGCAGGATGGACAAAGCCATACGTTGCTCGACTTCTTGCGCACGCAGCAGCGCAGCCTGACGTATGAAATCGGCTTCCTGAAGGCCGGTCGCGGCGGCCGCAGCCCGAATCCGCGCTTCGTCTGCGCGGTGCATCCGCAGTTCCTTGCGCGCCTCCATCTTGCCGGGCGTCGCGGCGATCGGTTCGAGAGCGAACATATCGAGTCTCCTTTGATAACTTTTGTACGGTAAAACGCCGGTCACGTCAATCTCGCTCGGATGGATCGATGGCTACTCGGCTAAATGGGGGGCGGTGTATGGCCGCAAGACGGTTTCAACAGGCTCGGGCAAGATCGATATTGAGGTTCCGCGCGATCGGACGGGCAGTTTTGACCCGCAGTTGATCGCCAAATACCAGCGCCGT
>Ga0302262_10000039_pt1 | contig 52965 bp, 71 predicted proteins | sample II_Fen_E3_4_FD_194557 | JGI IMG/M metagenome (GOLD analysis project Ga0302262, IMG submission 194557) | Peat permafrost microbial communities from Stordalen Mire near Abisko, Sweden - II_Fen_E3_4 | ecosystem: Environmental > Terrestrial > Soil > Wetlands > Permafrost | place: Sweden: Abisko...
ATGACCATTTCCCTACCGAAAAACACGGCTGGGGGTAATGACCATTTCCCTACCGAAAAACACGGCTGGGGGTAATGACCATTTCCCTACCGAAAAACACGGCTGGGGGTAATGACCATTTCCCTACCGAAAAACACGGCTGGGGGTAACTACCTTCACCGTAAAAGTTCATCCTCTCGGTCGTCCAGGAACTTTTTGAGTTTGGCCTGGGCCTCGGCTAGGTCCGTTTTTCGTTGGGCCGCTAGAGTCTGGGCTTTGGTTAAGGCGTCCGCCGCTTTATTATACTCCTTTTTAGCAAAGGATACTTTTTCTACGGGCGTTAACTCAAGTTGCGCAACGTGTGTTGCATGCCTAACCGAATAGGTTTCTCGGACGCGTTCACCTATCGCATCAAGTGGACCGTCTTCGATTTGTAAGTCTGGTGCACAGATCACTTTACACTTGTATGTCTTAGCGGCGTTTGGGTCGTTACGGTCCAACTCTATGCGATAGAGCAACTTCTTAACGCGCCTATCTGATATAATAGTGACTATACGTCCAGACATTAGGCCGTCCAGGGTAAGAAACTTAGCACGTCGGCCAACGTTTTGCATAACGACCTCAACCTCCTTAGCGATAGTAGCGTCGTCCCAAACGAGGGCCGCAACCTCAGCGCGTACTCTACGCTTAGGTTCTTTTACGGGGGCTAATTCGGCCGTTACTTCTAATAGCTCAGAATCGTACACCTTCATAATCCTTCGTGTTTCGTCGCCTTCGTCCGTAATCTTAATGGCATACAGAATTCTGTTATTAGCACCGATTACGACGTCTACGATTACGCCCTTATGCCACGTGGCTTCATTAAAAGGAACGACGTTACACATGTGACCTATATTAGGCCTTAGGTCGTCCACAATGTCGTTAACCTCGTCGTCTGACAACTTAGTATCTACGACCGCGGGGGCGTCGTTTTCTGATATTACACAAGGGGCGCGAAAGTTTCCCCCTTCGTCTAATTCGTGTGTCTGGGCCCGTGCATCTAAGACGGCCCTAATTTTGGGTTGCTCCTTTTCTGTAGCAACCTCAAATAATGCCTCAAGCTTTCTAGAGCTCAAGGCATTATAATCTTTATTTGTCATTCTATAATTAATTTAAGTAAATAATCAATAGGAAGATAAGGCCCGTAATCCAATAGAGTAGGGACTTAGTTACGGGCAACGCCTTAATGGGAAAAGGGCTGAGTACCAAAGCACACAGTATTATTCCGCCGTGTACGCCTATAATAAACAGTACCAATTTAAGCAGCTTGAGTACTATTTCGTTCTTTGCTAATTCAATTGCTAACATGCTAGTTTTGTGTTAAGTGAATAAAACTGTATAGATAGTTCCGTCTTCATACGAAGATGGCAACCAAAGCCAAAGTCATGAGCCAAACGCCTAAGCCTCTGGGCGTCCGTTAAAGTGGATACGCCGCTTCCTGTAGCCCACAGATAATAAAAGCTATTGCCTCTACTATCTTTCGCGTCTTCTAATGCGATTACAAAATCTTCGTCCATAGTCTCAAGTATTAAGTTTCAACCTATCTTTTACACGGGCCTCCATGTCTGGGTCGCGAAAGATAAGACTTGCGACTACCATGTTCACAGCACTAGAGTATTGTATGCTTCTTAAGCATGTACCCACTTGTTTATTTGCTTTACAAGTGATGTATCCGTCGCATTGAAAGCACAGTGTACGTCTAGTAAATTTGCGTGCTATTTTTTGACTTTCTGGTATTTTCATAATCGTATGATTTGTTTGTTTTCTACGTCGTAAATTGCTAATTGCTTCCATATCACAGCCTCACTTAATGCGTGTGCTTTGTCACTTTCGTTTACAGATAGGTCAAAGAATACTTTGCCCGTGCTTTGATCATACCAGGAGCCGAGGTATAAAGGTTGACCAAAATAAGTTGTGCCTAATACGTCTACGTGTGACTTCACCCAGGCCGCGACGGCGTGTACATCTACTTTCGAAAGCGTCTCATACTCAAGTGTATGCTTCTTACCGCCTAAGGATACCATGTACCCCGTTACAGGTTGTTCTAAGTCTAAGTTATAAGAGCCGCCGTACTTTTGTTCTGACAATGAAATGGAAGCTATTAATGTAGCTGCTATTTCGTGACTCTTTTCAGTGTCTATAAAGTTCATAATTATTTAGAATTATATATGTTATGTATTAATGATATATCGCTTTCGAATAGTTCTGTAACTGCTATGTCGCTACAGGCATAGGCCGCGAAGTTACCAGCATGGTAAATACCTGTTACGTGTTTGAAATGCTTTTGTAATAAGCCTTCAAACTCTTTTATGTCGTAGCAGTATTCGCCCATGTCGACCAACACGTTTTGTTTCTTCTTTGCTATTTCGTCTTGAGTAAAATATTTGGACTTCCATAAATCGTCTTTTAAATTTTCATTCCTTTGCCACAGTTCCGTATCCTTATTGCTAAACTTTTCACAGAATATGCAAACGCCCGTATCTTCTACAGACGCTTTCAACTCAAGTATTTCAGGTTCACGAGTCTTTGTAAAGAACTGAAAGCCCAATAGCTCAAGCGCAATATCAAAGGTTATTACCTTTGTATCTATTTGATTTATTTGTTGGCCGCTTTCGTCCGTCCAGGAAGACATAAAGCCCCCTAAGTTATTGAACAGCCTAGGATACTTCATTTGCGGCGAAATTTGTTTAGCAAGACTTATCATTTTAGGGCTACCATCTACATTAATATAGGAACCCTTAAAGCCATTGTCAAATAGAGTTTTGCCAAACAGGCCCGTAGAGCCGCATACATCTAGTATAGTTGCTTCGTAAAAGTGTTTGCGTATATTTGCCTGTAGTTCGGAAATAAAGGCCCCATACAAAGGTATGCTTTGGCGTACATGTGTATCGAACTCACTAGCCATCTTATTAAAGAAAGCTTGTTTTATGGGTGTATTCTTAGTCTTCATGGTTGCGTCTTTTTTAAATAGTATAATGTATATGTTCCGCCGTCGTTTGCGACCAGCAAAGAATTAGTAGAATCATATCTACCTTTACAAAAGGTGATCATGTTATAAACATTATCAAAGTCCTTACTACATGAAAAATCTTCTTTCTTCATAACCGTATGCGTTTAGTATCCTAGATATTGTAATATTGTGCAATTGGGTAAGCGTTCGCCGCTTGAATCGGTTACTTCAAATTCGCCGTATTTGCCGCAAGTAAGCGTATCAAAAAGTTCAGGGTGGTTTGCTACATTATATACGCGTAAAAATGTAATAGGTTCGTCCGCTTTGCCGAAGGCGTATACCTGTAATCCGTGTTGCTCTAATAGCCCTTTTGTGGACCAAAGACTCTTTGCTATTCCTTCTTTTGTCAAAGGAGTTAGAAGGCCGCTATAACTTTCGAACAGTATTTGCTTCTTTAATGTTTCTCTTATCGTCTCCATATCTATAGATATTAATTATGAAGGCCCCACGTGTTATGCTCAATAAGAAGGGCATTAAAAGTAATGTCGTTATTATAATCGTCTTGCGACATATCAAATAAACTCTCAGCGTCTTCGCACTCGTATAAGTACCAATCAAAAAAGCCTTGTATGGTATCGAATAACTTTACGTACCCGTTACCATCAAGGTAGGCAACACCCGTAAAGGGCATTCCGTTTGCGTCGACGCCCGTAGTTTCTGCTTTTAGAAACTCCATTTGTTCACCCTGTTTTTGCCCGTAAACCGTTTCGGTTATCGTTGCAAGTCTGCTAATGATCTTCATAATCTGTATGTATTAATTTGTAAGTACAAAGATAACATGTTGTCCTTATACTTACAAATGTTTAGCGTTAAATTATGCTAAGGCTTGAATAATTCTTTTAGCGCGTCTAATTTCAAAGCGGGTAACTGCTTTTCTTGCACCGTTATGAAGGGCAACGCCTCTGGGAACTCGGCTGTAACTCTTTCGAGTGTAGATAGAGCGCGAAGATTTTCGGTTAGTTCCTCGATTAATTCCGCTTTACAATATCTTTTACCCTTTGGCCCGTCTAGCCTATTAGTTAGGTCCCACGCTAAATTGTAGTCGTTTAGTGATACCTCGTAGGAGCCGCTTTTGTAGGGGACACTTTTGTCTAAGTTAAGTTTAATACTTCGCCCTGGGCCGTGTATTAAGCCCCTAGGCGTTTCCGACGGCGGCACTACGTATAAGTGTTTCATACTGTTTTGACTAAAATAGGAGGGGTAAGCCACAAAGCAATTGCGTACATTTGCGGGGATGTACTTTTCGCTGATTCTGTAACCTAAGGCATGCAAGTTATCTTCTAAGACTTTTATACCTTCGTCCCAGATTTTGGATGCCATTTTCTCGGCTGTTTCCGTTGCCAACGCTTTTGTAATTTTCATAATGCGTAATAATTTTTATCTGAGTACATAAATGTGTAAATTGGGTGTGCCCTTTGAACTTCATATACGCTTATTGCAGGCACTTTGAATAAGTCATAAGAGTAAGTAATTGATACCTCTGTGTCTAGGGTATAGTCATACATTTGCACGCTCTGAGTCAATGCGTCAAAGCTATCTAAACGAAGGTCATGCTTTTCGAGTTGAGGCTCGGCTTGACATGCGACTAAAAGAATAGACATAACGATTACAGTTGCTAAATGTTTCATTTTATTTTGCTAATGCTGAGTACAGCGATTAAAGAATCTTCACCCTTAAGGTCCGTAGGCCTATTACATATAGCCATAAATCTAGTATTTGACGGGCCCTGGTTATTAGATACTAAATAGGCTTGCTTTGTTAGTAGCTGTAGGCAATGTTCCGTTTCTTCGCTAGATATGTGCATCATATAAAGTAAATCTTTTAGCTTCATATCTAGGCGGTTAACGGGGAACATCCGAAAGTTAACTAAGTCTTTCATGTCTTCGACGTCTACGCAATTCAAACAATTTGTGCACCTTTTACAGTCTATACAACCAAAGCAGTCTACACAATTTTCACACCTTACTAGGTCCGCGCTAGCCTGTAGAAAGTTAGTAAAGCTGTAGGCCTCAGCATTCCAACGGTTGCCGTACCTATCGACCCAATAACCCTTTTTATAATATACTGATTCGTGTTCGTTCATGGCATATCCTCCACTTTTACGTTATCATACCCCGCGGCCTTAAGATCCGCTTTGATATACTTAGTGAAACGACCTTTTTTAGTGTACTTATGTAAATAAAACACGTTCGCCGTTGTATGACACCCCTCAAGAATAGAATAGCAGTCGTATTTCTCTGTGAGGTGCGAATAGTTATTTAGCAACACAATAAGAGTATCCCTTATGCCCTCGGTTCTAATTGCAATACGTACCGGTGCATTTTTGATCTTTTCGCCCTTCTCTACTAACTCCTTTGCCTGAATAGCATTTTGATCTTCTACGTAACGAGTCTCACAGGCCAACGCCCTTTGAAAGTCGTTTAGGAAGGTCAAGCAACTATTTTTTGTACCTGTGTGGATTACTTCGCCGTGAAGTTTGACATGTGAATAACCATTGTATTCTTGAGTCTCAAATGCAAAGTCCGTTGTTTGCTTTGCTTGTGCGCAAGTTGCGTCTAGTAATTTTTTTGTCCCTAACATAATTGTATATCTTTATTTATTAATATTCTGTGCAAGTTTGATCTGAAAGGCTATGAACTTTTCAAAGTCTGAATAGTTTAGGTTCAAATACGCTTTGTTTATCACTCTATACCTCGTTTCGTGCGTCTTAGCTCTTTTGTAAGATGCCTTATAACTGTTTAATGTTGCCATAATCTTATTTATTAAGTGTTTCGTCTTTGTCAATCGTAATACCCCTTTTTGCGCATCTGTTTAACAGCATGCCTTTACGCATATAATACGGTGTGATTTGTTGCCAAAAACAAAGGTCGCCCGTGTTTACTCTTTCTATTACTGAGTAGCCCATTGTCTCGTGCTCAACTAAACGCGTATGTATACGTTTTGTCTCTGCTAACCTTTTAAGCTCGTAGGCCTCAGCACCTTCTATTATTTCGTTTGCTATTCTATTATCCCAGGTCTGTTTTCTACCTTCTTTGGGCATGTTAAGTGCTACGTTCCGTTTTGCTTTATTTAATGTCTCCATAGTCGTATTATTAGTTTGGTTTTATAGGCAATAAATTCTCTAAATTCTGAATCAGAAAGATATAAGTATGCACGGTTTCTAATCTTTATAGTTCGCCTGATATTGTTGCGTATTAGAGCTATTCTGAATGCCTGTTTGTAATTATCCAATGTTTTCATAATCTTTATTTATTAAGTCCCTGTAATGCGTAATACTCGTTCTGTATCTTATGTAGGCCGTTGTCCCACGCTTCGTTGTCTGCTAACTCGGTCCTGGGATTAACGTATAGAACTATGCCTAATAACGAGTAATCTAAGAGTAGTATATCGTCCGTACCGTTCAGGCACTTCTTTACGTACGTATCGAGTTCGTCGGGTGTGAGTACTCGGCCCGTACCTAATATGGGTGTGACATGTACCGTTACTTCTTTGCCTTTCTGTAGTATGGTGTAGGATACACTGAACACAGTTGCGTAACCGTTACCCGCGTTTGACCAACCCTTTGAGGTTAGTTGCTTAGCGTCGATACAGGGGCGTTCGGTCAACTTAACGTTGCCTAATTGCCAATAGTTCACCATGCTAGAGGTGATGCGTGCCAACTTACTTTGTCTGATAAGTCCATTGATAGCGTAACCAATAATGGATGCAAGGAATAGCGCACATAATGCAAGTGCAATTCTTTTGATAAGTTCTTTCGTCTTCATAATCTTTATGTATTAATTGTTTATATGGGGACTAACCGCGTACGCCGCCGTTATATATTCTCTTTAGTTTTCCATAGCCATACTTTCTGTAGTTAGCTGTGTCTGCTTTGAACGCTTGATAAGCTTCTGTGATGTTAGACGCGCAATAATTAATCTTTGTGCGACGACCCATTGAATCTATTATTTCATAATAGTTCTTTTGCTCTGATGTTACTGTAGATGTTATCATATTCTTTATGTATTAATTGTTTATACTAAGGTATGGCATGTGCCATAGTCAAATGTCTTATTGAACTCTTTCAATACAACAAAGATAATAGGTTTATCTTATACTTACAAATGTTTATCGTTAAAAGATTGATATGTTTGTGTTAAATAGACTTACTAAGTTTGTAAGTATAGTGCAAACTGAGTTCTGGTTTATGTTCGCCTTTTGGATTGTGCCTGTTTGCCATTAAACTGCGCATTTGTGCTAATAGTGTGCAGTGCAGAGTATGACAAGATGGCATGTAGGTAGGGGGTAAATGGTTCCGTTTGAAGCAAGTGGGCACACGTAACTATCTGGCTATCAGTTCATTACCCCTTACCCATTGAACCTTTACTTTAACTGACATTTTGTCATGTTGCCATAGTACTGTCATTATGTCATATATCTATCTGTCATTTTGTCAGGTACCTTATTTGGCTCATAGATGCATCACAATGCTATACAGTACCCAGATGAATAACTTGTATACCTTTGAGCCTAAACGTTTATAACTCGTACCCAAAAAACCGCGTAGGCTATAAATGTCTGATGGCCTACTCTGCACAGTGAAAAACTGCATGGTGAAAAATCGGCCCCCCTTTTGGCATTCGGCTAAGGGCCCTACTCTATATTATAATACCCTGTCGCATCCTCGAACATTTCTAAAATCCTCCTACGAGGCCCCTTAGCTCCTTAGGCCTTCCAGGTAATCCTCCCAAAAAATATAATTGAGTCAAAGGGCCCCCTCATATCAATGTAGCCCCTGTGCCCAACCCCTTAAAAAATTATTTTGCATCTATCGAAAGAGTATTATACATAAAAAGTGCATATTAATAAGCAAATAAATTGTAACCGCTTGAGGGTTCAGTTAATTACGTCAATTCTGTTTACATTTATTAGTAAAGGAAACAAAGTAAACAATAATAAACAAAGCTTTGTTTACGCTAGCGGCTCTGATAATGAGAGAGTTAGACCCCTGTAAACAAAGTAAACAATAAATTAGCAAGAAACACTGATGGAGATATAGATATGCCTCTGAGCAAATGTTAATAAATACAGTGCCGAAAACAGCGCTAGAGGTTTATAGGAATTATTGTTTACTTTGTTTACGCATAAAATAGGTTGTTTACCCAACAGTCACTTAAAGATATGACACACAATGGGTTACACACGATTTGCACCCGATTTTATGCGTAAACAATAAATCGTCTTTGTTTACGCCTTTTTGGTCAACCGTTAAATATTTTACACTATATTAACCCGCCTTAACTGATTTTCCTTAGCGATTTTGTTGCGCGCTAAATTGCGCACTAAATTACGAGCTTATTTTTCCCCCGATTTTGTTAACAATAAATGACAATTTTCTTTTTCACGCTATCAAAAGTTTGTCTGATTCTTTGTTTCTTTGTTTCGATTCCTTTATTCATGGGCTTTTTGGCAAATTTATTGTTTATTTCGTATATTTTCTTGCCTTTTCTCTTGTTTCTCCTAAAATAATGCCTATATTTGCCCACATAATATATAAAGGAGTAGACTTATGGCAGACAATATACTAGATAACGATATAATGAACCTCTTGCCGCCCCGCGGTGTCTCGCAGGACATGGAGCTCTCTTTGGAGCGAGATCGGCAGCTTAAGAAAGGCAGAGATCGGGAGAAGTCTCGTATTAACGCCTCTGAGATGGTACGCCTTAAGCTCCGTGAGAAAGAACGGATCAGACAGGAGGAGGTTAAGCAGTCCAGAAGGGATACTGTCAACGACAGAGAGGCCGCTGAGCTCGAGAGACGCAAGGAGACGCTACGTACGATAGAGACTATCGACGCCAATCAGCCCGTTGTAGTCCTTCCTAAGGAGGCTGCCGCTCTGCAAGGTACCTCAAGACCGGATGTCGTTAAGCTGCTCACAGCGCTTAACATCAACCTGAACTTACAGCTCACTAAGAACGACGTAAAGAACTTAATCGCATGTCTCATGACGTGTAACGCCACTCAGCTAGATGCCGTCTTCTCTAACGCTAAAACCCCGGTCGTTATTAAGGGCCTGATCAAACGCATCATCGACGATGCACGCGTCGGTAATATAGAGACGACCGAGAGGCTATGGGATCGCATATTCGGTAAGGCTGACATGGTACTTGATGTGCCACAGGGCTCAAGCCTCATCGAGAAGGGGATATTACCTAATACTCCGGTGTCACGCGAGACCTATGTATTGATACGCGAGACGATCATGGGCCGAGACGACGTTAAGTAAACTATTGATAATCAGTTTGGCCCGGCAGATTCCGGGAGATTTATAAATTCATAAAGTTATGTTCATATTAAGAATCATTGAAGAGGTCAGAGACAACGAGAGTTTGCCTTTTGATCAAGTTATTGAGAACTTCGAGTTAGGTGCGTCCTACAGTAAACTAAAGAACGGTCATACTAAAGAGTTCGACCGGATCATGGCCGAGAACTATCCGGAGACTAACCCGAGCGAAGTAGATGCTCTTGTCATAGGTGATAACGGTATGGAGTTCTTCATCCAACCTAATACTCCACTTCGTGAGTACTCTTACTTTATTATGTCCGAGAGTGGTAAGACTTTGGAGCGCATAACTGCGACGATACCTCCTACAGTATAAGTATAACCGGATGGCTACCCCGGGTCGTGTTTCATGGCCCCCGGCGGTTCTCCTAATACATAAGATCATGAGACTAGATAATTTTTTAGGGCTGTACTTCTTAATAGTCGTGATAGCCGTTATTGTTATATTGCTCATCGGAGCTTAATACATAAGATCGTGGAACCAATAGCCAAAGAAGATTTACACCTAGCAGAGGCCCCCCGTAGAGCCTTCTGCCAAATGATTAATGCCCGGTTGAGCGAGATTGCTGAGATCAAGGCTAATTATAAGAACATCTGGGGGACACTCCGTGAAGGTGATCGAGTTAGTATCCGGGTGAGCCCCGGGGAGAAGAGGGTAGACTGCGTAGTTAGCGATGTCGGTCTGGATAACGCCCTTCGCTTCCATTACGTATTTAGGCTCGTTAAGCAAGACGGTACTATTTCTCGTCGTGAGGTTCATACTTATTCGGATAGTATAATAGAGAAGATATGAAACGGGTATATCAAAGAATAGTAGATAAGGGTCATGGAGATTGCATGCAAGCCTCCGTGGCCTCCCTTTTTGAGGATGAATATGAGAATGTTCCTAACTTTATTGAGCATGAAAATTGGTTTGATCTTTTTGAGACCTACATAAAGTCAAAAGGGTATGAGTTTGATGGGATGCTGCATAACATGGCATGGAATATTTTATCTAATCCCACCAGAGAATGCTTTGAATATATCGAGTTCGTAGATTCACAGATTATATCAAAGTTAAATATTGATGCGGAGCCCGGCGTAGAGGGACTATTCTTATGCTCTGTCCTATCGCCGAAGTACTTTACGTGGGAGCACATGGGAACTCACATGGTAATTTGCGACAGAGAATTTAATATTGTTCATGACCCTAATAAGGAGTATCGGGATATTGAAGCCTATCCCCTATCATCTATCCTTGGATACCACGGTATTATCAATATCACGACATTCAAAAAGATATGAGAGAAACTTTACAGGATATACAGGACCGAGCAAGACCCGCGTTAACCGACGGCCTATCAGCAAAGGAGATGATGAAGATCGAGATGTTATCGTCTTTCGAGTCCTTTACTCGTGTCATGTTCAAGGCTCAGTATGGTAGACGGTTTATAGTGAACCGTCACCACCGGGCTATGTTCAAGGCGCTACAGGACGTTGTCGACGGTAAGTGCACCCGACTCATTATTAATATGCCACCGCGTTATTCTAAAACGGAGGTGGCTATTAAGAACTTTACCGACTACGGTTACGCTCTGAACCCTAAGTGTAAGTTTCTTCATCTATCGTATTCTGACCTTTTGGTAACGGATAACTCCAACACTATTAGGGAGGGCATGAAGTTGCCTATTTACCGTGAACTCTTTCCCGACTCAGCCCTTGAGCATGACAAAGGATCGGCCACTCGATGGAAGACCGCTAAAGGCGGAGAGTTCTATGCTGTATCTACACAGGGTCAGGTTACCGGATTTGGTGCAGGTAACTTAGAGGAGGACGATACGAAGACTCTTAGTGAGGCAGAGCTATCTTATGACAAGTATGTAAACGAACTACTAGGGTTTGCAGGAGCTACTCAGGGCGTCTTCCAGGGCGCCATACTGATAGATGATCCTATCAAGCCCGAGGATGCCGCATCCGATCTGGTCAGAGAACGGATCAACTTACGTTTCGAGACCACTATCCGTAACCGTGTGAACTCAAGGAAGACGCCTATTATCATTATCATGCAACGCCTGGATGATCATGACCTGTGTGGCTACCTTAAAGAGATCGAGCCGGATAAATGGACGGTCCTATCGCTCCCGGCCATCTACACAGATGAGAACGGTGAGGAAAAAGCTCTTTGGGAGATGAAGCATACGCTATCGGAGCTAAAGGACTTACGACGCATTGACGAGTATAACTTTGACACTCAGTACATGCAGGACCCCACGCCTAAGAAGGGCCTTATGTATCAGGAGGGCTTTGGTACGTATAAACCCGAGCAGTTGCCTAGGTTGTCTACTCGGTCCTGGAACTATACGGATACGGCCGATACGGGTAAGGATAACCTATGCTCTATTTGTTTCATAGATACGCCCGAGTATGCTTATGTTACGGACATATTATTCACAGATGCTTCTATGGAGGTCACGGAGCCTCAGCAGGCTCAGATGTTCTCTAAGAACAAGACTACGCTCAGTGAGATCGAGTCTAATAACGGTGGCCGGGGATACGCGCGAGCGGTGAAGAAGCTTCTCAGGGTAGCCCACATATTCCGTTGTATAATCCGTACGTTCACCCAGACGCAAAATAAGCAGTCCCGTATATTTAGTAACTCAGCCGGAGTGATGAACGATATACTATTCCCCGAAGATTGGGCAACCCGTTGGCCGGAGTTCTACAGGGCTATTATGAAGTACAAGAAGAAGCAAGGTAATCAGCCTGATGATGCGCCAGATGCTTTGACCGGAGTGTATGAGATGCACATATCTAAGGTGTTTAGGCGAGGGGGCGTAAGAAGAACGAATTAAATAAAGTTAAATATTCTTCTGAGTAGTATTTTCGGTCGAGAATAAACACTATCTTTGGTTCCGTAAAGTATAATTTAAAATTAAGAGATTATGGGTCTAATGTGTGGGTGCCCCTTAGGAGCACATCTCGACGACTTACCTATTCCCGCTTGCGAGGAGTCCATAGGACAAATCCAGAAAGTAATAATCCAAAGGATTTTTAAAACGGGAACTACAAAGAATAGCATTGCCACACCTGGCGTGCTAGCCTCTTGGACTCCGCTTCTTTCAGCCGCAGACGGTTCGAAAGTAATTGTGAGTCCTTATATAATGGGGCCTACGTCCGAAGCGGGCGCCGCCAAAACTTTTGGTGGAGGTAACAATACCCTTGGAGGTATCGAAATGATTGTGGGTCGCGACCCGAGTACATTCACTTGTAACATGTATAATCAGAAACAATCTGTGATTGCCATTTTGAAAAAGTACATGTGTGAAAACGTAGGTGTATTCCTGATTGACGACGCAGGCCGTATTGGCGGATTAGCTGACGACTTAACCACTCCTACCAAATACTTCCCGATTCCAATCGGTAAGTTCTTCGTCGGTGATAAAAAAGCTGGCGGATTTGAGGAACCGGACGCTAACGTAATGAGTTGGGATTTCTATCCTAATTGGTCTGACAAGTTTACGCTTGTTACTCCAACAGACTTCAACCCGTTGACGGACTTGGCTAACGCTACATCCGTAGGCGCTTAAAAACAAAAAGGACTATGATTGATAAGATAACACTTTTCAGCGAAAGTCTGGATGAGTCTAGGGACTTCGATGCGTCACACGCGTCGAGGCTCCTTTCTCTTGATAATGGCGGGGGATGGTCCCTACCAAAAAACTCCCCTTATACATTTGTGAATGGCAGCTTTAGAACTAGTTCAAATCAAAGAAATACTGCAAAAGCCCCAGAAGAGTCAGTCAATAAGGACAGCGATTCTTCAACAGGCTCGAGTGAGGTTTCACACGGAGACGAACTATGATAGTTCATCTGTAACAATACCGACAACCATCTTTTTGAATTGGGTGAAGGCTTTGTTACCGAAGGACAAATATAACGTCTTCTTGCATTTATTCAAATTTCCCCTACAGACTCCTAGTATTATAGAGAATGTGTACAGGGAGTTAGGGCGCGTATTCGAGTCCCGGAACTCTGCGTTTGCTTATCAGTTCAGTCAGACTGAGTATGATGAGGATTGGAGAGACTATAGGCAGAATAAGCTCAATGAACCTAATGTATGGAAGACCGTAGGCTGGCAGCACCTTAAGACCGCCCCAAACAGCATACTGATCGTGGATATTCCTCCGGTTCAGTCTACGTTGAGGCCGGAGCCTTATTTCTATTGGCTAAATATAGAGGATGTAATTGATTACGATGTTCAGTGTGATGGAACCACTTTGAATTGGATCGCGTTTAGGCAGCCGGGTAATGTGGTTGCTGTTTTTGACGATACCTTTTATAGAACCTTTCAATTAGCCCCCGGCAGTAACGGGATCATGGAGATTCAGAGTCAATTGACCGAATCAGCCCATGAGTTAGGTTATTGCCCGGCCAGATTCTTTTGGTCCACTCCTATTAACGAGTGCGAAAAGGATATTAAGAAAAACCCTATATTCAAGGAATTGTCTACGCTCGATTGGCTTTTGTATTTCTCTATTTCTAAACAGCATTTGGACTTATATGCTCCCTATCCTATTGTCAGCACTTACGCGTCTGAATGTCATTACGAGAACACGGAAACGGGCTCCTTCTGTGATGGCGGATTTCTCCGTAACGAGAATGGGGATTACATAGTTCATAGGGATAATACCCTTGAACCATGCCCCTTATGCAGTCATAAGAGGCTGGTAGGACCGGGATCGACCCTTGAAGTGCCTATACCTTCTCAGACTGAGGGTATTGCGGATTTAGGTAATCCGGTTCATATTACGACTATTGATGCCGACTCCTTAAAGTATAACGTATCTGAGGTTGAAAGATTAGAGGATAGAGTTATTCTGTCTCTCGTTGGCACGGGAGGTGCTTCGGCAGTTAGTCAGAAGGAAGCTATAAACGAAACACAGGTGGCCGCTAACTTCGAGTCTAAGACTTCTGTATTAATGTCCTTGAAGTCCAACTTCGAGGCTGCGCAGAAGTTTGTAGAAGACACGATCTGTCGTCTTCGTTACGGGAGTGACTTTATTTCCTCAGCGGTTAGTTGGGGAACAGAGTTCTATGTATTCACTATAGGAGAACTTTATAGTAAATTCGGGGAGGCTAAGACTAATGGAGCCTCATCTTCTGAGTTAAGCGCTATCGCCAATCAGATACTTGAGGTCGAGTATAAGGATAATCCTCTGGTGTTAAGAAGGATGCAGATTCTCAAGCAACTTGAGCCCTATCCGCACTTAACTCTGGATGAAATGTTAAATCTATCTAAATTAGGTATACTTAATCAGATGGATGCAGTATTAAAAATAAATTTTGCTACTTTTGTCGATAGGTTCGAACGCGAGAACATAAACATTCTTGAGTTCGGAAGAGATATAAAGTTTAGCGATAAAATAGATAAAATTAAAACAGTATTGTATGAGTACGCCAAAGAAAAACAACAGCAAGAGCAAATCGGAGCTCCTAGCCCTCAAACAGGAGCTGGAAGCGAGCAAAGCCCGGCTGCTTCAAATCAAGAGTGAGAGTCCTGACGGCTTAAGTGATGAGCAACAGGAACAGTTAACGGATGTAGTATCAAACTTAGCTGACGTTGAGGATGAAATCGAGGGGCTTCCTAAAGAAGTAAAAGCCGTCGATACAGTCGCAAAAGAAGCTCTGGTACAAGTTACCGCAGATAAGATTGAGATTGCCCGATTGAAAGCCGCGCTTGAAGAAGCAAAGGCTCATCCTGTAGAGGCTCAAATCAGTAAAGCCGAGGAAGACTTTAAGTTAGAGACCGGATGCGAACAGTTTGTTCATGCCCTTATTTTTAGAGGGACAGGACGCTTTAACCGGAACACAGGGAAGGCCATAAGAGAGCCTTACGTGCAAAGATTTACCAGAGGCGAATGGGACTTGTTTCAGAAACATGCCAAAAGCTTAGGTTACGTTATCGACAAAGTATTACACAACCCTTTTGAAACCAAATAAGAGATGTTAACCGAAGAGATTATAAGTGGGATACCCGTATTAAAGGATTTAACTCCCGAACAAAAAGCAGCAATCGTCGAAACTAGTAAAAACGACGAGACTTCTGTAATTGCTAAAACTATCGGGGGCCTACACGGGCAGTACGATACCGACGTATTAACTACGTCGGGAATAGCAAAAAAAGAAGGTGAAAAATCCTACGACTATACTAAAAGGGTAATCGAAGCCCTGAAAGTCAAAGCCGAGGGAACAAAGGAAATTAACAGTCAACTCGAAGCTCTGAAAGCCGAAAAGTTAGACTTGGAAAATAAGATCAAAGCGGGTTCGCAAGACGAGACATTGAAGCAACAGTTAAACGACGCTACTGCCCAGGTGAAACAGATGCAAGCCGCGCTTACTGAGAAAGAAACTACTTTAGCTCAACAGAAGACAGAGTTTGACTCTAAGTTGAAAGACTTTAAGTTTGATGCTGAGTTCGGTAAAGCGGTTTCCGGTATCAAATTTAAACCGGGCATGGACGACAAAGAGATAAGAGAAGCTCTTTTAGAAAATGCAAAGGCTCAGGTTAAGGCAATGGGGACTCCCGAGTTCATTAATAAAAATGGCGAGGATGTTCTTGTTATCCGGGATAAAGACGGAAACGTCTTGTATAACCCACAAAATAACCTAAAGGAGTATACCCTATCGGAACTTCTTACTACTAAAACAGCTTTGGCTAAGGCTATTGATGCCGGTAGAGAAGGAGCAGGTGCTGGAACAGGGGCCAATCCTCAGGGGAAGGGAGCCGGAAGTCTTATCAACATAGCCTCAGCTAAGACTCAGGTCGAAGCTGATGAGATGATAAGCAAGTATTTGGGTGAGCAGGGCATATCTAGTATTGATCCGGCTTATTCAGCTAAATCCTTAGAGATTAGACAAGAGAACAAGGTAGGTGAACTACCAATTAAGTAAGATAAATCTGCCTCCTCACGAAGAGTAATGGGAGGGGCCTAAAAATTAAAAGTTATGAGTTTAATATTAACTAGAATCCAGAACTTCCGCGAGAAGAGTAATCTGGATAAAAATGAAAGCAGGCCTTCCCGTTACGGAGCGTTTGATGCGTTCGCGCTTCAAAATCAGATGCCTAACAGCATTCTGACAGACGCGCTAAAGGCAACCGCGCAAAGATCAATGGGAACGATCCTTGAGACTCCTGTAGTAGACTACGATGGCGCAGTTACTATCGGGAACGCTAGAACCTTGGAGATTGCGGACAGTGAGAATACTTCTCACATGGTACAATTCACCTTTGCCACTTTGGCTTGGGGATTTACTATGGTTCCGGTACTTTATCAGAACAACGAGTACAACGCACAAGAGGATTTCAACAAGAAGTTCTTGAAGTATTTGTACAAATTGGCTGCTACTCTTGATACCTCAGCTCTTGCCGCTTTGGCAGCCGCTAAGACTCAAGTCATTAATAACGGTCTGCTTTATGACAAAACAGGAGCCATTATCAATGCTAAATGGACTGAACGTGAAAACGTCTTAGGCGATTTAGGTGTAATCATGGAGGCTAATGACTTCTACGATCCCCTTGATATTGTTTCCGACGCTGGTATCGAAAGTATTGTGAAGAACTTGACAAAAGAGGGCACTTACAACGACATCAACAAAACCATTGAGTATGCGGATAAGAGATTCCACTACACCAATCGCTTTGGTGCTGACGCTACTAAGTATGCTCAAGGATACGCGATCGCACAGGGCTCTTTGGGCTTATTGTTCCGCTTCGAACGTGAGGCAGTTGCCAAAACTAAGATGGCTGACGGAACCGAGTGGGACGTTACCAATCTTCCATTGCTGAACATTCCTGTAGGAACCTATTATTACGAAGACAAGGGTAACTATTCTGCTATTGCGGGCGCCGCTTCTGCTGATATGGACCGTGTGCGTAAAGAACATTATGGCTTTGCCGTTGATGTTTGTTTCGTAACTCCGTACAACAGCGACATCACTACAAGACCTAATCCTATTTTGGCCTTCAACGTGAGCAACGTTAACGCAAGTTATGCTAAACCTGTGGTTGTTGTTAACTCTACTACAAATCCTGTTAACACTAAAGAGGTAGCAGCTTAAAAGGAACTTAGGAACTTTGGTTTCATCATAGATGAGGAGTTATGGCTTATGACGGTTGTGTCGGCCGTAACTCCTTTGATTTTTGTAGCCAATAACAAAAGCAAAAATGATAAGAACTACAGATTTAATAGAGTCTTTTTCTGGGCTCATAGGATGGCAACCCGATTATTCGATTCCCATTTCTCCGGTCCTTTCAAGCGAAGTTTCGGCTAGCAGCTCGGGCTTGTATTTTAATGGTGTGCATCCTTTGCTCACCCTAAAAAATCTATCAAGTATTGCTCCTAATTTCAGTAGCATTTCTGTGGATTTATATAGCGCTGAAAAAGCCTATGTCGCTAAAGCTATTGTCTCGAAGGACTCTAATATCTATAAGGCCACTGAAAATGTTCTAGTTGGAGAGATACCGGGGGTGAGTAGTAAGTGGATGCCCACTAGTTTATTCTCCGAATGGCTTCAAGGAAAAACGGAAGGTAGTATTCGAAAGATGATATTTGCTTATTATAACGACAAGCTCGCTAGTAAGACACATAAAACCATCTTAGAGAATAAAGCTCTATTCGATAGTACGGGCAGACTCGTGGATACTATTGTCAATAACAATAATATCGTGGGGCTTGAGATCAATCAAGTTCGATCTAAGAGTGTTACTCTCAAAGTAAACTCTATCACTTTGCAGACTGACGGGACGGGTACTATTACGTTAAGTATATACCATTCTTCGAAGTATGATCCGGTGAAAGTACTGACCTTGGAAAAGACGCAACGAGGCGTTCAGGCGTTTCCGCAGACGGATTTATATCTTCCCTATGAGGCAGACGGTATTACTGCGGGGGGCAGCTACTATATGACTTATAAGCAGTCGGAATTGGCGGGGGATAATCAGAAAGCTATTAATAAGGCTTTTGATTGGACTAACGGACCTTGTACTACTTGTTCTCGAAGAGATTATGTTTCCTGGGCACAGTGGTCTAAGTTTCTTGAGATAACCCCCTTCTATGCCGCTGAGACCTATCAAACGGGAACTGATCTTTGGGATGTCGAGAAGAACATCATGTCTTTGGATAAGAACTACGGTTTGAATCTCGACATAACACTTCAATGCGATATAACCAATATGCTTATCAAGCAGAAAGACCTATTTATTGATGCCCTATCTAAACAGGTGGCCATTGATATGCTTCGTGAGTTTGCATACAATGCAAATGTTAGGATCAACGCTAATTCTATTAACGTAGGAAAGACAGAGATTTTATATGAACTTGATGGGGATTCGACTTCGATGAAGAAGTCCGGTCTGAATTATCAATTGAATGAGGCTCTCAAGTCGGTTAAGATAGAGACAGAAGGATTAGACAGAATATGTCTGCCTTGTAGAAACAATGGAATAACGTATCATTCGATATGAGCAACGGGTTAGACGAACTGATAGTCAATATGATAGCCTATCGGGATCAGATAGAGGATTTTGTCGCAGAAGAGATCAAAGAGGATGAAGCTTTGATATGTGATATGAACTCGCAAGAGCAGCTATATGATAAGGGCGTAAATGCGGATGGTCAGGACATATTTGGCTACGCCCCTTATCGCCCTGAGACTATAAGTAGAAAGGCCTCTGAGGGGCAGCCTACTGACAGGGTTACCCTAAAAGATACGGGGGCCTTTTATCGGTCTTTCTATATAATCTTTGGGGTCGATAGCTTCTATATTACTGCGTCTGACCCTCTTACTCAAACTTTGTCGACAAAATATAGTGATAATTCAGAAAAAGATAATATCTTTGGACTCACTAACGAGAATATGTTAATCCTAAGTAGAGAATACGTTCTTCCCTATCTCCTAAATAGATTGAGGGAACGCTTTAATTTAAGATAGTATGAATGAGGTAACCATTACTAATCCGGTATTGATCGACGGTCTCCTTTACGAGATTAACGATAACCTAAAGAAGCGTTTGATCTGGTTGAATGCGGCGTTTGGAAAGGCGTATAAACTGCAAACCAGAATCAATTGGAATACTTTTGATGTGCCCCATAAATTACAGGAGACGAACTATACCTACCCGGCGGTTCATATTGCCGGAGAAGAATATATGTCGGTCTTACCTAATGACAACATAGGTAATTTCTCTTTCTTCCACATATATGACCCTCAGACTGTGGCCACTGTTTCTGCCATGCAGAACCTTTCCCTTACGGGGGCCTTGGTATTTTGGATTAAGTATGACACGATATATGAAGATGGGGAACTAAATACCGAGGTATTAAAGAAAGAAATTCTTAATGCACTTACAAGCATGCCCCTGCGAAAGGGGGGAATTAAAGTGACTTCGGTTTCGGAGCGCCTAGAAAGTGTATATAAGGAATATAACTTTGAAAAATATAGTCAGGCTACTTTGGATAAGAAATATTTGATGTTTCCTTATTGTGGGCTGCGCTTTGAACTGACATTAAAAACCAGAGAATTATGTTGAATATATTAGAAGGAGTAATCGTTACGGCTTTGACTAGTTCCTTTTTGATATTGCTAATAGCAAAGACAGGAATCAGAAACAAGGTCATTGAGAAAGCGCCCAGATTAATATCCGAGTTATTTTCATGCGACTTCTGTTTGTCCTTTTGGACTTCCCTAATGGCCTCGATAGTATTGTTCTATCCGACCGGGCTTTATGGGATTATTCTGTGTGCGATATGTTCAACACCTATATGCCGAATACTATTATGAAGAATTTAACGCTAGGTACGAAAATAATAACCGTTTACGATAGCATTGATGAGATGCCGATTGCAAACTTTCAGAAGTACAATAAGTATCTCCTGATTGATTCGGGCATAGGCTCGGATGTGGATAGCTTGAATGACCACATCCAACGGATAGCCAAATTGATAAATGCAGGTAATAAGGAGTTTGCAATAAAAGAGTTACAGAACATGAGGCAAAATATAGCTATGATAAATAGCGAAATATCACCTCAGTATTTGGCCTTCACCGCATTAATACATAGTATCGACGGAAAAAAGAACGAGGACCTCTCCGATGATCATCTTAAGGAGGTACTTAAGGAAATAAACAAGGTTAGTCACAGTAGTTTATTGAGTTTTCTCAGTAGATTTAAAAAAAAAATAGACCTAGAGCTAGCAACTTACTTTAAAGAGTTTGATGACAACCCTATGGAAAAGGAGGCTTATGATAAGATCAAAGAGAGAACGCTTCTTGTATTGGACGGCATAAAAACTGAAAAAGATAATACCGAAAAGATAGATAAGATCGACGAGTATCTCTTTGGTCTTTATAGGCCAAATACCTTCGTAGGACGAAACTCTATAGAGGTCAAATATGATAAGAACTTCGAGGCTTCAAGGTGTACGATAAGTCAGAGATTCAACGGGATGAGTACGGAGGATATGACAGTCTTACAATTTTTCAATGCCATCGAATTAATTAAAAGGCAGATTGACGAGGAACGTAAGTCCCTGAAAAAATAAATATAATGGACCCTGTAAAATATTCAGACCTGATTCAACCGGACGACTCCCTAACTGAGTTCATCCGCCTGGCTGGGGAAGTAAAGACTTCTTTGGTAGACTTACAAAGCACGGTTAAAAGGAGTGCCGAGGAAACAGCTACGTCGCTAAAGAAGACTAGTGGAGCAACCGCGGAGGGGCGCCAGGAGATTAAGAAGTCTACTGACGAAGCGTCTCGTTTGTCTAGGGCTCAAAAGGAATTGGCCTTAGCCACTTCCGACGTAGGTGCTAAGATACAGGAGCTTAAGGTTCTTACGGCTCAGGCAAACTCTGAGAACAGAACGATGGCGCAGTATGTAAATACTACGTCTACTTCGTATGCCAATATGAAGGCGGAGCTAAAAGCCGCTAAAGACGAGTTAGCGGGGATGTCCGCTCAGCAAGTTATCAGTTCGACCCAGGCCTCTCAGTTAATAGCCAGGGTTCTACAACTGCAAAGTGGGATAAAAGACTTCGACGAGATGTTACGTCAACAAGTGGTGACGCAAAAAGAGGCTAATCAGACTAGTAGTGAAGCCACGTCGCTTAATGCGGCCAGAACCTCCGAGTTAGCTAAGCAGATCGCCCTTGAAGAAAGGCTAGCCTATGCTAAATCCGACGAGAATAGGCAGTCTATGCTTCTCAACGCTCAGATAAGGGAGGCAACACAGGTCTCTAAGTTGGAGGCTACGATCAACTCCGAAAAAGAGGGATCGTATAATAGCCTTAGCGCACAATACAGTTTGAATAAGATACGTCTTAATGCGATGTCCGATGAGGAACGTAAGAACGTAGCAACAGGTGGCCAACTTGAGAAGCAGACACTTGCGATAAGGGAGTCTATGATTAAGATGCAGGAGGCTACGGGAATGCACACATTATCCGTCGGCAACTATGGCAAAGCTTGGGACGGCCTCGGGATGTCCGTCAATCAGATAGTCAGGGAACTACCTTCCGCTGCCATTTCTATGAATACCTTTTTCTTGGCGATCTCTAATAACGTCCCCATCATGGTGGACGAGATTCAGAGATTACGTATGCAGAATAAAGCGGCTATTGCAGAGGGAAAGCCGACGTCAAGTGTTGTAGGAGGGATCGCGAGTTCTTTGTTTAGTATGAACACTATGCTTATCCTTGTACTTACTGCTTTCAGTATGTATGGTAAACAGATAGTAGACTTTGTAGGTAGTCTTGCTGCCGGGGATTTGGGTATACTAACTATGCGAAAGGAGTTGGCCAATCTTCAAGACGAGTTAGCTAATGATACCTCTTACGGATCGCAAGTTACAAAGATAAAAAGTTTATCAGCCGAATGGAAAGCCCTAGCGGGAGACGCTAAGGGACAAAAACAATGGATATATGATAATCAGAGTGAGTTTAAGAACTTGAATGTCTCTGTGCTCAACGTAAATGAGGCTTATAATGTATTCGTTAAAAATACAGCGGCGGTCATAGAGTCCCTGGCACTGAGGGCTAAAGCTACCGCGGCCATGAACTTGGCTTCTAAATCGTACGAGAGTGCAATGATCAAGAAAAACGAGGAGGATTTAGAAAAAATAAACGGAAAGCCCTGGTACAAAAAGGCTCTTTCCTTCGCTATATCCTCCACACGAAATGCTTTCGGAAGCAAACACGGATCGTATGCGGAAGCGGATAAGACTGTCGCCAATCTTTTTGGGGGAACTAGCAAAGAACTAGAGTCTGAGGGAGATAAGTACATAAAGCTATTTCAGAAGTATACGGATCAAGCCGACAATATCCTTAGTGGCGCCGGGATAGATACGAGTCACAGAACTCCGAAAAAGGCGAAAGCCCCTAAGAAGTTAACGGACGAAACTATACCGATTATGCAGACTTCCGCCTCCGTGCAGAAGAAGTACGAGGAGAGTATCACCGCTTTGGAGAGAGACGAGTTCGTTAAGCGTCGCCAGGAAGCAATGAATACCTATAATTCGGAGACCAGAGAGCTAGGCATAACTTACGAAAAGAATAAGAAGATACTTAATGATGGAGGTAAGCACTATAAGAAGCTAAGTAAAGAACAGATTGCCACGCTTAATGCCACGCAGAATACGATCGTTGAGACAGTTAAGAATAAGCAATTACTTGTTACTAAGAACCTTGAGGACATCGAAAAAGATCGCCAGGTATCTTTGCTACAGATTGATGAACAAACGACTAATTTACAACTTGAGACCACTAAAAAGGGATCGGAGCAAGAGCTTAAGTTAAAGCAGAAACTGTTGAATATAGAGATGCAGATCGCTATTATTCAGAATAGTAAGAAAGCGCCGGATCAGCAATTATACGAGGGCGATATTATATCTAGCTATCAGCAAAAGGGAAATGAACTTACGGGCAGTACTAAGTTAGACGCTTTTTCCGAGCAGCAGACTGTAGACGCTAACGTCTTCAATGAGGTTCAGCGTAACGAGTACCAGGTGAATAAGTTCAAGTTAGCTCAGGAAAAAGCCCTTTGGGAGGAGAAACTTGAGTTGGCGAAGAATGGTCAGCTTAAGATGTCCGATGCCGAAAAGGACGCCGCGGTAGCTGCTATTAAAGATATAGATAAGGAGTCAAAGAAACTCGATAAGAATAGTAGCATACTTGACAAATTAGGTTTTACTACGGATCAGCAGTCCACACTTAAAACGGTGGCTAAGGAAACGTTAACACAGCTAAGTAACATACTTCAATCTGATACGGAGCTCGCTCAAGTAGAGGTAGATACCGCTTCGAAAAAGACGCAAGCCGCTCAATCTACTTATGACGCTGAGGTTACGGCCCGGGCTAACGGGTACGCCAACAACGTGGCCACAGCTAAGAAGCAACTCGAGACGGATAAGAAGAACCAGAAAGAGAAAGAGAAACTGTTAGTGGAGTCTCAGAATAGGCAAGAGGCCCTGAACACTATTACGCAAACGTCTTCTTTGATTACGGCTTCGGCTGAATTATGGAAGGCCTTTGCTACGATTCCTATCCTTGGCCCGGCTTTGGCCATTGCGGCTATAGGAACCATGTGGACGAGTTTTGCGGTAGCCAAAGTCAAAGCAAGGCAAGTTACCAAAGCTCAGGCAAACGCGAGCACTTCATACGGGGAGGGAGGTCTTGAGTTCCTTGAGGGCGGATCGCACAGTTCGGGAAACGACATACCAATAGGTCGTAACCGTAAAGGTATGCGCAAAGCAGAAGGGGGAGAGGCTTTGGCCGTTATCAATAAACGAAACACTAACAAGTACAGAAAAGTACTTCCGGATGTTATTAAAGCTTTTAACAGGGGTGTGTTCGAAGAGAAATACGGAAATATTTTTGATAAGTCCGGGCAAAATATTAATCTGGTAGTTAATAGCAGAACGGATGTATCAAGAATAGAAAACTCGCTAGTAGAAATAAAGAAACAGAACGCCTCTAAGATTTATACGCTTCCCGACGGAACGGTAATAGAGATCAGGGGCAATGTGAAAAGAATAATAAGAGGATAAGGATAATGAAGATACCTAAATATCAATTCTATATAAGGGAGTACACCGATGTAAATGATACGGTTTATACGGATACTCTTGTTTCGCCTGTATACAACGCCATGAATAAGAAAGTGACACGAGAGAGTAGCCAGATGTTTTTTAGGTCTACCATAAGTGGCACTATTAAATTGGAGGGCCTGGACTTCACGGTAATGAGGAATACTAGTATTAATCATGACCTCGAGTTCAGGATATACAAGTTGAATGAAGATTCAAACGTCTATGAGGAATATTATGTAGGTATATTCAATAAGACCGATTGTACTTTTGACTACGATAAAAAGCAATGTACTCTGGGTTTTGATACGCATGACAATTATACTAATATTCTCCTTGAGTATAGTAATTCCTATGATCTAATTAAACTAGGATGCGCGACCTCTAAGCTTACCCTACACAAGCGCCCTATTATACAATTCTACGAGTCCGGCGGTTCTGTGTTATCTAATTTCTGTGGGGGCTACTATTGGGAAACGGACGTAGCCACTTCGGAGGATGATGTTGATACCCTCGAGAATACTTACTTCTTTGCCCCTCGAAAGTCCCTTGCCGAAATAACGGTAAAGGGAGCAACGGAGCCAAAGGTCAACGGGGTATACGGAACTCTATACACCTATTTTACATATTTTGGTTCGGACCGTCTGCATACTAACGATGATTCGTATTATATGAAATGGGGATGGAGCACAGCTACGTCTAGTGTCACTCTACAGATTGTATTCAATCCAACACCAGACACTTCTACCTTTGAAACTGTATTGTATGCAGGCACCTTCGTGAATACGGATGATCTATGGGATAATGATTTAACTTTGACTAACCCGAATAACACTTCGGACAAGGTTACGGTAACCAATTTCCTTCAACACACTATGTATGCGCGCTTGATATTTAGTGATAACGTGACGGGAAGTACCGTTCATGATGTACCGTCAAACGACATTATAGACACTAATTTAAACTACCCGAAGTGTTCACCTTTTACAGGTGGCGATTTCTATTGTTCTCCTTTCACGGAGGACATAAATAGGGGCTACGGGGCAAACGATCTAGGGGATTATTTCTCTCCAAATAAGCTTTTGACGATTTATCCTAAGATAGAGAGGCCTATACCATTATGTCAGGGGGGATGGGGAAATGCTTCATTATGGTTTAACTATGGTACGGACTACATGACTACCGATCTAGCTTACCGAAAGACATATACGATGAAGGATGCCTTTTTTATTGCGGACGTAATTAAAGCATACTTGAAAAAGATAGCGCCGGACATAACGCACGAGGCTACTACTACGTATAGTCAGTTTCTCTATGGGGATACCGACCCCCTGGCCCTGGATAAGTTCTACCTGTTCATTACTCAAAAGACTAATATACTTGAAGGGGAATACGATCAGGCGGCTCAGAAAGCGCCCTTTACCTTTGAGAGTTTAATGGAGATGCTTCGCGATTGCTTTCGTTGCTATTGGTTTATCGACGATGATAAACGATTTCGTGTCGAGCATATAAGTTGGTTCATGAATGGCGGAAGCTACACAAACGATATTAAATCAATATCCATTGATACGACGGCTCTCAAGGATGCCTTTAACGGAAAGACTTTCTCCTTCATGCAGAATACGGCAACATATAGTAAAGACAATCTTTATAGGCGCGTAGAGTTTTCCTGGGGTGATAAAGCTGCCGAACCTTTCTTAGGCATATACATAAAGATGTTATCTAAGTATCTGAGTACTATTTCGGGGGTTAATTCGCTAAGTATATCGGATTTCACGCCGGACGTGGACTACATGTTATCTAGTCCCTCCTCATTCTCTTCTGACGGGTTTGCTCTACTGTGCCCGATAAAAAATACTGATGGGACCTTTGAGGTCCCAATCTCTGAGATCAGCTTGACTGATAGTAATGTGAATATCACGTACAAAGCTTATGTTCAGAACGTATATGCCACCTGGGCTCACTTACTTAACTATTACCTGTACGATATGCCAGGGGATCAAGCCGAGTTCACTAACTCAGACGACACCATAGTGCTTAGCAATACTTTGACCATAAAAGGCTTGAAGAAGTTTATGTCTCAGGATATTACGTTCAAGTCTGACATTGATCCTGACGTGAATAGCTACATTAAAACGGGGTTAGGTAACGGGCAGATAGATAGTCTTGACATTAATCTCACGACTCGAAACATAAAGGCTACATTGCTATTTGCTCCAACATAAAAATAAAATGCTAAATTAGATTAAAATTATTTTCTTGGTAGGATAAATTGTCTATATTTGTGGCATGATCTTATACGAGAATAATATATCGCCCTTAGCTTTTGTTGAATCCCTTGATCAGCAAAGTCAGAATAGGGATTACGCTTACGGGCAAATTGTACCTCTGTGTATGCCCGTAAACTATATTATACCCTTTCAGGTCTGCGTTTCTTCTACGATAACGGCTATAAGTAAGGTTTATCTCTGTAACGTTAACGACCTAACCGAGACGGATATTACGAGTAAGCTTACTTCGCTTTCTGTTATTACCGAAGACGGGTATAACATAATAAAGTATAATCCGAGAGACACTTTGCTTGTAGATTCTCTTCCAGAGGGAGAATACTACTTAAGGATTGAGTCGTCTAACGGACTTATGCTTTATTCCGAGATTATAGCCCTTACTTCTTCCTATATCGACTATACCCGTATAGAGTATTCTAATACAGTTGATCTTAAACCTAATTTTGGTATTATAAGTTTTTCCGACGGCTTCAAGTTTGTGGTATTTATAAACACTCAGTTGGGTCGGCCGGATTATACTTTTGAGGAGGAATCAGTTACTCGACTAGGGTATACCTATGAGGAAGTTAAGACGAGTAAGAAGAAATACAATTTCAACTTTACGGCCCTTGAATACCTATGTGATGCACTAAGAGTAATATCCCTTTGTGATACTAGAAAAGTGAGTGATAAGTACGGAGATCATTATCCGAATACTTTCTCGACAACTATGTCATGGTTAGATCAAGGATATTTGGCCGAGGTAAAGGCTTCTTTCGAAGCTGATAATATAATAGCTAATATATAACAATATGATTTTAGTAAGCAATAATATATCACCCATACCTTTTTATGAGGACCTATCCTTTCAGGAGCACAATAAAGATTATGCCTACGGAGAGATATTTAGGTTAGTAATGCCCTCTAATTATATTCTCCCTTTTCAAGTTGTTATTGACCCTCTTATAACAACGGTTTCTAAGATCGAGATCATTAACTTTGAGACAAATGATATTCAGGATATTACAGCTTTAATGACTGCTAGGGGGCTAACAGTTAAACAGATGGGCGATTATAACATATTGAAATATGTGGGCGCCGATTTTGCGGGATCATTTGAAGTGGGAACTTATTATCTGAAAGTAACATTTACCCAGGGGAGTGTTCTGTACTCCGATCTGATAAATCTAGTGGATTCGGTAGATCAGTATATAAAGATAACTTACTATAACTCATTCAGTATAGGCTTTACACAGGGAACGATAGATTTCACAGAGAACTTTAAGTTCGTCGTATATCTCGATTCCCAGGTAGGAAAGCCCGAATATGATTTCGAGGAGGCTTCTCAGGCTCGAGGCGGATATACCTTTATCGAGAGTCAGAGTAGCGTAAAGAAGCACAAGTTCATTTGCGTTGCTCCCGAGTATTTATGCGACGCCCTAAGAATAGTCAGACTTTGCGATAATAAGGAAGTATACAGTAGGGGATTGACTTACTCCCCGACGCTCTTTAATATAGAAGTGAAATGGCTGGATCAAGGATACTTAGCCGAGGTAGACGCCGATTTCACAACGGATACAAACATATCATCCATAGCTGGATTTTATGGGATGGCTAGCGGCTCGGATGAGCAAGGCGGCGGGGGGACAGGCGGCGACATAACTATAGTAAAAACGACGGACTTAACTACGGCTTTAACTAATGACAATGTCTTTTCTTCTCTCAGGTCTTTGCAAGAAATCGCGAATAAATCGGTGTCTAGGTTAAACGATGATACCGTCAATGGAAATATATCCTTTGCTAAAGACATATATGTCTCGGGAAAGGCTACAGCTAGTGAGATTGATGCACCGGAGGTAAAGGGGATGAACGGAACGTTTGCTAATTTGCTTAAGGCTGCGGCATGTACGATCGTTGGATTAGCTACGCTAGGGAGCGTCGAAGCCACTAATCTTCATTCCATATCGGGAACGGTAGATAGTTTATACGGAAATACGGGAACTTTCCTAGGCGCTCTTTCTTCTGCGGGAATAGAGAGTTCTAAGGGCGGTTTATTCTACGGACAGTATTCTCCTTTCCCCTCGGGGTTAGGGACTTACGTGGCCGATTATGTATCACCAACATACGGGGCTCGTGTATTAGCCTATGATGGAGTCAACTACCAGAAATTATCTCTAGGACGATTAATAGGGTCCAATTTTCAGTTGAACCTAAATGCCGATGGGACGTCCAATTTTGGTGACGATTTAACGGTTTCAGGTTCATTAACTGTGCAAGGTATAGAGAGTTCCGAGGGCGGGATATTCTACGGACAGTATCCTTCATTTCCTTTAGGTAAGGGTACTTATGTGGCTAACTATGTTTCATCTCAGTATGGCGCACGCGTGTTGGCCTATAATGGCGCAGCCTATCAGGACCTGGCTCTTGGAGCTATGCCCACGACTAACGTCTTTTCGGAGGTGCTAAGAGCAAACGGAAATATTAATTTTGGGTACGGTATAGGAACTAGTAATTATACTAGCCAATTAACCGGTTGGAATCTAGGGGCGGACGGAAAGTTAGATGTTCGAAAAATATATTCTGACGAGATAAGCACTCAGGCGTTTACTGCACAAGTAAGTCAGGCTTTAGCAGGTTCTGATTTTCTCACAAAATCGGTAAGCAAACTATCTTACAATTTTGTGATTCCGAGTTCTGTAGGCGGATCGTCTCAATTAATCGTAGACGATTTAGAGGGATTCCCTGCAACTCAATGTTTTGCGAATGGCGACTATATTAGATTGCGCCCTATCAATAAGAGTGCTGGGCTAGTCATAGGCAATGCATACGGAACGATAGTGCTTGATACAACATACGGAACTAATGGCTTTCTAAACGGTACACAGGCGTATACTTTTACTGTGACTTCGCTAAGTAACGCATCAGGAATTACAGTATTCAAGGGCTCAGAAGTTTTAGATTACGGCATTTCGGGGAGTGGCTTGATCAAAAGGACTACATTAGATAGCGCGGGTAGTCCCTATATGGATATTGACACTTGGGTTACTGATCCGTCCATTTCTACCAATTATACAGTACATGCGCGATTGGGCAATCTTAGCGGTATTGCTAACTGTAGTGGATATGGATTATATTCTAACAAAGCATTCTTGACGGAAAGTATTCTTGTAGGTGATCTTACAAAGGCGGGTAACTACATGGAATACGCAGGCAACGCCCTGAATATACATGCAAATCTATATGTGACAGGTGGCAACGCAGCTACTAATGATTCGGTTAATACCGCTATAAATAATGTTCAAATAGGTGGAACTAATTTATTTTCAGGGACAAAAGATTTAGGCGGATTAGGTACTCATGGTACGTATACAAATAATGATTATCTTGGATTCACCTCGGTAAGCTATAATGATTGGACTAGTTATTTTGATATATGCTATCAAAATGCAGCTATTAATTTTAACATAAATCAGTATTATACCCTTTCTTTTTATGCTAAATCTACAGTGGAAGGTGACACAATACTCTCTTATTTCTACCCAAATTTAAATGATCAGATTGGTGACGGGCATACACCAACAAACTTAACTACAGAATGGAAAAGGTATTCAATAACGTGGTATAGGCAGTACAGCGATGCTGTTGCTGTAATTGTTGCCCGTATGTACCCGGGGCATGGTAGTGGCACTGTTTCTGTATGCGGAGTGAAATTAGAGGAAGGAACAAAGGCAACTTCATGGTCACTTGCCCCATCAGAAACGCCAACTGAAACAGCTATCAAAGCAGCGTTTTCATTGTCTGGTGATAATATTTCTTTATTTGGAAAAACAATAAACATAAGCGGGGCAGCTGTATTCAGTTCGTTGGCTACAAATGATTCTGTAAGTACCGCAATTTCCAATATTCAGGTAGGTGGAACGAACTTATTGAGTTATACTTCGGACTTGTCTACGTGGGTAAAAGATAATTCAGAATATGGTGTAATTGGAACGGTAGAAAAACAAGAAGATGGAAGTGTTTTAATTACTGATAATACGTCTAATACTAGATTGATTTATTATGGTACAGGTCCGGCAAACTCAGTTCCGGCTTATCCAAACACGAAGTACACTGTTTCTATAAAGTTTAAAAAACAAAGTGGTACACCAACATTTAGATGGCAATTACAAGAATATCAAAATGATACTCATATTTCAACAACATGGACACAAGATCTTGCTGGTCATGTAAAGGATATAGATGGGTGGCAAACTGTATATGCAACTATAGAAACATCATCTATTACAACTGGACTTGTTCTACTATTCCAGGACGGAGAAGATTATACGCCATACGTACATAGTTTTTACTTAAAAGAGCCAAAGCTAGAGATCGGAATTAAGGCTACTGATTGGTCACCCTCTCCTGATGATTTCGCTATTAGTATAGGTTATTCATCTTACGCTGATATGGTAGCAAAGGCAGCAGCTAATCAAACAATTATTAATGGAGGATATATAAGGACATCTCTAATAGAAGCCGGAGCAATAGTAGCTGACAAAATAGCCGCAGGTGCAATCACAGCAGATAAGATAGCTGCACAGGTTATTACAACCGCGAAATTAAGCGCGGATTTGTTCGATGGCAACTATATTAATGCGAACTACATTAATGCGGCTACCATACTTACAAATGCACTTACCGCGGGAACTATTGTTGCGGGAAACGCCACTATCACAAACCTTACTGTAGATAGCGGAAAATTTACTAATGCTACAGTAACAGGAAATATAACTGCAACAACAGGTAAAATAGGGGCTTTTACACTTAATGCAGATGGAACTTTAAAATCTTCTTATTATCAAACTACTATGACGCTTTTAGCCTCAGGAATGGAGATGGAAAGTGTATCATCCCCGCAGAGGGTAAAACTATGGGAAACTTGTTTGAATGTAGAATCTGATTATCAGTTAATTGGACCAGCTTATATTTCTTGCACGCAGACAGATTACCCAAATAAAGGGAATGTTGCTCTTATGTTAGAGGCTGCCGGTTCAACTAGCGGGGATTCAGATTCAACGGGATATGGCGGTAATCATGCAATATTTATACAACACGGGTATATAAGTGGATTTAACCTACATATCAGAAGAATAACGGCAAGCCAAACGCTAAGTAAATATGATAATATTATTATATGCAAAAATACTTCTGATATAAATGTAACTCTGCCTTCCGTTGCTGGGGATGGGCATTTATATAAGATTAAGAATGCGGGTACTGCTAGTATATATGTACTTACTCAAAGTGGCGCAGTCATTAATAGCGGAAAGACTAATAGAATAACATCCTGGGGGAGCATCCCCGACGGTAGAATTATGGAATTTTGGTATGACAAAGTAAATCTTGTTTGGGAAGCAGGATATTCACAATGGGATTAATAATTTAAAAATAAGATAAAATGAAAGTAAAAGTAAAATTTACAGCCAAAGAGGAAGAAGCCGTTATTAAAGACGGCAAAGAAGTAAAGGAAGTAAAGGTCTATAAAGACGCCATACAATTGTACGACTTTAATAAGAAGCCTATGGCGGCTAAAGACTTTGGTAAAAACATGGCCAATAATTTGATCGTGGAAAAAGTCCCGGTCGAGTGTCAAGACGATCCCGTTGGGTGGGGTCATTTCATAGACGCTCTATACTACAGCGCGGGTAAGGAGTTTGAGGCCGAGGACAAGTATCTTCGCATCCTTAAGGACTATTCGGTTAAGCACTTCTCGAGCCTGATAGTCTATGCCCTATGGGAGCTTATTGATACGGCTATCGCTAATGCCGTTGCTGACGAAGCCGTTGCTAGTGCCGCAAAAGCGAAGGAAGGTTTAAAACAATATAATAAAAAGTAAGATCATGGATTACAAGGAAACGTCCAAAACAACTGCAATCGAATTTTCCGCTACGATCGGAGACTTCCTTTACAAAGGCTCATACAAGTATGATGCCGAAGGAGCCATTACTAATTTTAATGGGGGTATATATAAAGACACTGTGTTTGCTGGCAATTTCAGCATGGATAACTCAGGGGCCTTGAATTTAACGGGGGTGCTTGTTCGCGCCGACGGAGTGCTTCACGCAACTAATGCAGGCGCGGTCATTGACTACGTTGTAGGGGTAGTAAAAGATGCAATATCAAAATGATATGTTTAATTCGTTTAAAAGAAAGAAGAAAATGTTTGTAGAAAGCAAAAGAATCTCAACGGTTAAAGGAACCGCTTTGGGAACAGCCTCTTACATGTATGAAATCTCATACACGGAAGAAGACAAAGAGGCTAAAGACCTTGTTATGAAAGTGAGTAAACCCGTCGAAGGCGGGAGTACACCCTTGGAAATAGGAACCGTCCAGAATGTTGATGGCGTTCTTGAAATTAACCTGACTGAGGACGATCATTTGGTTCAGGTGGTACAGGACTACAAGGCTATAGTTGAAGATATTGGAGGAATCCATACAGGCGGAGCCGCTGGGAAATGAAGAAAGAGTATACTATATATCTGATTCGATTATTGAAGTATTATCCGATAGTCTATAGCGTAGAAGTGTTAGTACTTCTATCCTTATATTGCTTTGGGATCGACGTATCCAATTGGATTTACTGCGCAACCGGAGCTTGTTTATATAGTATACTCATCTGTTTTGTATCTTCGTTTGTATTTCAATTTTGTGCATGGTATAGAGTGCTTTGCTTCTCGTCAACGGCGTATATTATTTTTGAATGGATAAATGTAAATATTATAAAAATAAATAATTACCTTTACATCTCTCAAGTAATAATAATATTCGGAATGCTTTCAGCACTAATTATATTTGTACATGGAAAAAGAACTAATAAAAGACATTATAAGGGCTCTAAAAAGACTGATTAAGAAACTCGAAAGCGGGGATTGCGATAGCCTTACACCCGAACAACTAAAAGAGCTTAATGCTGGGTTTAAGAAAATACTTAACGTGGAAAGGGGGATAGATTATGACTTTACAACAAATGATAGCGATATTTGGGACGCCTGGCGTTCTTTACTTCGTTCTATATTATCGTTTGGTCAAAAGGGGCCTAAGGATAAGAGTAAAGAATGAAGAGATCGAGGCTATAACAAAGGTCACCCATACCCTCGAGCTTGAGATTGAGCGAAAGGACAGGGAGAATATAGCGATTAGAGAAAGATTGACCGCAGTAGAAACGGAGCAAACAAGCCTTAAGAGAGGGCAGGCAATACTTGAGACCCGAGACATGAATAATGTAATTGCCTTGGCTGCCGTTTCCCAATGTGACCACCCTGAAAAAGAATGCCCTATTTGTAATAAGATGGGGGAGTTAAGAAAACGATATGATAACAAGGATAAATAAAAAGTAGATGAACAAAGACATTATTAATTCGGCAAAGAAGCAGGCTACATTAAGACCCGCCTCTTTACTTACCATCGTCGACGTGGAGACAGGCGGCGAAGGTTTTGACCCGGCAACGGGCAAACCTATCATAAGGTTCGAAAAAACCTGGTTCAGAAAATATCAGCCCGAAGCCGACCCAAACGGTAAGTGGAACAATACTAAAGTGGGCACTCAACCGGGGGCATGGATAGCTTTTAATGACGCCTTCGCCATTAACCCGAGGGCCGCTATGATGGCCACTTCGATAGGAGTTGGTCAAATTATGGGATTTAATTACGCCCTTCTTGGATATAAGACCGTAGACGATATGTGGAACGATGCAAAGAAGGACTTGGATATGCAGCTTAATCAAATGATCCGTTTTATAACGGCCAACAGGAGATTAAAGACAGCCGTAGACAACTTAGATTGGACTACAGTGGCCACTATTTACAACGGAGCCGGATTCCGGGAGCTCGCTAAGAAACTAAAGAGAACGCCTTATGACATTTCGCTAAGGCAGGCGTATATGAAATACGAAAAATTACTGTAATATGAAAAAGTTATACGAGGCCCTTGTGGCCAAATGGAAGGCCGAAACACCTATTTTATATAAATGGGTCATTAAGATTTCGGCTACGATTGCGGGCCTTACCGTTGCGGTTAATGAGGCCCTGGACTTAAATGGAGCAGTTAAACCTGATTGGTTCGTATCCTCCTACTTTTATATCATAGGGATCACTGCGGGAATCGCATTTTTATCTAAATTCACCGAAAAAAAGCAATGAGTATGATGACATGGAAAAATATCAAAGCGCTTCTTCTGATAGTTGGAGCGCTGTTAATTATCTTTCTTTTGTACTTTAGCATAAATACTTACAAAGAGAAAAACCGATTACAGAAGAATCAATCGGCCCTCTTAGTCGGTATGCAGAGGTACAAGATATTGGATAGTTTGAATGCCGCTAAAGTAGGGGTATTGACTCTTTCTATTGGGGAGATAAAGGCTAATAAAAAGGAGGACCTAAAAGACATTACGAAACTAGGTATTAGTAACAATGATCTAGTTGCCTACTCAAAGGCCGAGTTACAGCAATCCTATAATATTAATTCTAAGTTACGTGATTCACTAATTCGGGTAAAGGCAAACGTTAAGGGCTCTCTGATCCACGATACGACTACGCAGTACATAGACACTTGTAAAACGTTTAATTATAAGTCTAAATGGTTTGACGCTCAGGGTCTGATATGTAAAGATAATATATCCCTTCGAGCGCAATCACGAGACTCCCTTGTATCAGTGGAGCATACGATCCCAAAAAAGATATGGTTTATACGACTCCCGAAATGTATATTTGGTTATAAATCATTACAATATGACATCTATTCGAAAAACCCTAATACATCAATTATGGGCATCGAATACGTGAAAACAAAATAAGATTAGGCAGAAGTAAAGTAATATGGCCCGGGGAATCCTTCGGGCCATATTGATTATCAGCCACTTAGTATACCTTAACAAAAATAAATTCTTATTTAACACAAAATATTTTTTTCTCTCGGATAAAGCAATTATTTTTGTAACCGTAATCAAGAAACAAAAATAACAATATAATGAAAAAGAGAAAGTATTTTAATATCGAGCAACTCATAAAGACTTATGCGATCGACACGGACGATATAGCAAAGGTTCTTTTTCCTAGGGTGAAATACCCTAAGCAGGCCTTTGCTCGTATTGTATCCGGAGAAGCTGAGCTAGAGTATTCCCAATTAGAAAAGCTAGCGGATTATGTAGGATTATCCTTATCCGATATGTTCGAGGATCAGTGGAAAGGCTATTTCAAAGACGGCATCCTTAGAATAAAGAAAGGGGAAGTCGAGGCTAAGTTCAACTGTGGGGGTAATTTTGTCTCTCTATATAAAAACGGAGAGTTCATTGAACACTATGTGGTAAACACGGCCCTATTATCTATGAAGGAATTACTAAAAAAGATAGAATCTTTATAAATAAATATTTTAATAATTATGGAACCAATCAAAATTGAAGTTGAGATTAGTCTTAACTTAGGGAGCAACGCTGCCCAATTAGCGGAAGCCTTAATAGGCAAGTTTACAGGCAAAGGCATCTCTGCTACCGACCCAGAGATTGCGGGAAGTATTAACGCAACGACTGCCGTTAGCAATGCTCCTGAACCGTCAAAGGGTAGAACAAAGCGCTTAGCGCCACCCGTAGCCCCACCTCTCACTAAACCAGAGTCACCTAAGCCACAAGCTCCACAAGCTCCACAAGCTCCACAAGCTCCACAAGCCCCGAAGGATGAAGCGCAAGCGCCCGGACTCGATGCAGGATTCATTAATCTCGATCAATTGCGCGAAAAGATGAAGCCCTCCGTTTCGGTTCACCGTGAAGAGATCAGAAAGAAGCTGAATGATCTGGGTGCCGCTTCTGTATCGAAGTTGGCCGTCGAAAAATATCCTGACTTCTACTCCTTTTTACAAGGCTTGGCATGACCAAAAGGAAGACGAAAATAACGGATAGTGTAGGAGTTCAGCAGGACCACAGTACCCGGCAGCATGCGATCTTAGCCGCTTCCTCAAGTAGCCGTTGGCTGAACTGCACTCCATCCGCTAGACTCGAGGCTGAAATGCCCGAGGGGGAAACCTCTAAGTATGCCGAAGAAGGAACTTTAGCTCACGAACTGAATGAGTTGTTTGTACGAAATGACTTGCTGCATAACATATCGGCAGCCGACTTTAGCGCAAGTTTGGACCATTTAATCAGTAACGATTTGTTTAAGGAGGAAATGAACGATTGCGCTTCAATTTACCTTACTTACCTTACTGAAAATCTAAATGAGGCTAAGATGCGGTCGAAATTTGCCCTCCTTTTGGTAGAGCAGAAACTAGACTTAACCGAGTACGTTCCCGAGTCCTTTGGAACCTCCGATGCCCTGATATTATCCGATGATCTAATGGAGGTTATTGATTACAAGCATGGCAAGGGGATACCCGTCTACGCAAAGGATAATAATCAAATGATGCTCTATGCTCTGGGTGCTTTATTGGCCAATGAATTGGTATATGACATCCATCGAATACGAATGACCATCATTCAACCCAGACTTGATAATATCAGTTCCTGGGAGATTACGAAAGAGGATTTGATGAAATGGGCTAATGAAACGCTCAAGGACAGAGCGCAAATGGCCTTTAAAGGAGTCGGCATACAAGTATCCGGCGCATGGTGTAGATTTTGTAAGGTGAGAAACCGTTGTAAAGTTCTCGCAGATGAGCAGTTGCAGCTCACAAAGTATGAGTTCTCCCGGCCGGACCTTTTGACAGACGATGAGATTGCGGACATACTTAAGAGAGTTCCGATGCTACAAACTTGGGCTACGAGCATATTTGATTATGCCCTTGCAATGGCGGAGGACGCCGACAAAGAATGGCCTGGATTTAAGTTAGTGAATAAACGATCTCGAAGGGTACTAACGAATGAAGAAGCCGCCATACAGCATATTCAGCAGATCAGACCGGATTTAACGGCGCAGGATTTATACAATCTTAAGCTTAAGTCCCTCACCGATCTCGAGAAGGTATTAGGCGGTAAGCCAACCTTCAATAAGGAAATGGCCCCTTACATTATTCAATCCGAACCGGGGCATACCCTAGTAAGTATTGACGACTCAAGACCCTCCGTCGGTTCTGGGTTGGAGCAAGCAAGACGGGATTTTACGGAACCAATAGACGCAGAAATATTATGAAGAACGGAAAAGGATTAAGAGAGACGATGGGGAAACCTAAGTTAAAGGATTTTAGCTTTACAGCATTTTTTCATCCAGAGAAGGCCGGGCCAGAGTGTTTCAGAGATTTCACGGGGCACTTACATTATACCCAGAGAGCCAAAGCTATGAGACCAACCATTTTGGTCTATGACTCGAAAAGCAAACGGCCCGCCAGAAAGCATGCCGGAGGTTACGTTCCCCAGGCCAGATAATAATTAAGTAATAACATTTTAATAAAGAAGAATCATGGAAAGTTTCAACAGTACAAAAGTAGTAACAGGATTAGTACGTATGTCTTATCCTAATGTTTTCAAAGCAACCGCGATGGAAGAAGGGCAAGACCCCAAATTCTCTATCTCTTTGATCATCCCTAAGAGTGATACGAGAACCATCGAAAAGATCAAAAAAGCAATTGAACTTGCGATGGAGCAAGGTAAGGGATTACTTGAAAAGAATGGTAAACGCCTTCCTAAGATCAAGTATCCACTAAAAGACGGAGACGAGGAAAAGCCGGACGACGAGGCTTATAAGAACTCATATTATCTTTCTGCAAGAAGCCAAAGACGACCTGACATTGTGGACGAGAGCGGGCAGCCGATCATGCAGGAGTCAGAGTTTTATGCGGGTTGTTATGGACGTGCCTCAGTGAACTTCTACGCATACAACTACAATAAGGTTTCTCCGGGTGTAGGATGCGGATTAGGAAATCTCCAAAAGCTGAAAGATGGTGAACCTTTAGCAGGGGGCTCATCCGCTGAGGAAGATTTCGCCGAGCCTTTTGAAGGCGGTGACGATGATTTACTAGATTAATGTTTTATGGCCCAGGTTTTCTAATTTTCCTGGGCCATTAACTCTTAAACAGATATGTATAAAGACCTTTTTATTGATGTTGAAACCTTCTCGTCCGTAGACTTAGGCGACTGTGGAATGCACAAGTATGTCGAATCGAAAGACTTTCAGATACTTATTATAGGCTATGCCTTTGACGACGAACCTGTAATAACTATTGATTTGTCCCGAGGGGACAAAATGCCCGAAGAATTTACGGATGCCCTGTACAACCCGGACATAAGAAAGAATGCGTTTAATGCCGCCTTTGAGCGAAATTGCTTCCGTCGTATTGGAATGGATATACCCATATACGATTGGTTTTGCACGATGGTAATGTCCGCTTACTGCGGCCTTCCGCTAAAGTTGGATACCGTATCTAGGATTCTTAACATAAAGGATAAGAAGCTCGCTACGGGTAAGGCCCTCATCAAGTATTTCTCATGTCCCTGTAAGCCAACAAAAGTAAATGGAATGCGTACTAGAAATTACGCAAGCGATGATCCAGAAAAATGGGAAATGTATAAAGAGTACAATGTTTACGATGTTCTGTCTGAAAGAGAGATTCACAGACGTTTGGAAAAGTATTACACTATAACTCCTTTTGAAAGAAGTCTTTACATCCTTGACCAGACTATAAATGATCGGGGAATCTTAATTGATAAGACCCTGGCTAAAGGAGCCGTTCTTGCGGATCAGGGATACACGGAAAGATTGCTCGAAGAAAGTAGGAGATTGTCAGGACTAGACAATCCTAACTCTGTAGCTCAGTTAAAAACCTTCGTTCAGAACGAGCTAAACAGAGCGAAAGACATAAACGATCCTAATATCGTTCTCGGCTCGTTGGATAAGGAACAAGTGAAAGAGTTGCTCAAGAAACCGGAGGTTAAAGCTAATTCTCGATTAAATACCGTTTTAAGTAACCGTTTGGGCCTGGGAAAAAGCAGTATCAAAAAGTATTATACGATGCTTAATGCGGCCTGCGAAGATGGTAGAGGGAGAGGATTCTTTCAATTCTACGGAGCTAATAGAACAGGGCGTTGGGCAGGAAGACTTCTTCAATTACAAAACCTAGCAAAAAACCATTTACCCGATCTCGAATATTTTAGAAGTTTGATTCGATCGGGTGATTGGGAAACGTTAGAACTATTCTACGGAGATGTCGCTGATATTTTGTCTCAACTTGTGAGAACGGGATTAGTTGCTCCCGAGGGAATGGTCTTTTCCATAGCCGATTTCTCTGCAATTGAGGCCCGGGTCATATCATGGCTGGCTAACGAAGAATGGCGTTTGGAAGTGTTCAAAGGCGACGGTCGAATATACGAGGCTACAGGCGCCCGTATCTTTGGCGTGCCAATCGAACTAGTAACCAAAGGCTCGGAGTATCGGGCAAAGGCTAAGATTGCCGAGTTGGCCCTGGGCTATGAAGGCGCTTTAGGCGCAATGAAAAGAATGGGCGGAGAAAAGATGGGACTATCCGATGCTGAAATGATGGGCGTTGTACATAAGTGGCGAAAGGCCAATCCGAGAGTAGTCGCTCTTTGGCGAGAGTTAGAGTCCGCCGCTCACGATTCGGTCAAGTATAATCGAAAGAATATAGTTACTTGTAGAAACATTGAGTTTGATTGCGACGGCGAATATATGACAATAAAATTACCTTCGGGGAGAAGACTATTTTATAAGGGCCCTCGAATCGCGCCAAAAGGTACTAGAGAATCTCTTTTCTATTGGGGCATGAGTATGGAAACTCACCAATGGGGTGAAGTAGAAACTTATGGGGGCAAGCTTACTGAGAACATAGTCCAGGCTATTGCAAGGGACCTTATCGGGTATTCGATGCTTCAATTAGAGGAACACAACTATCCCATTACCATGCACGTACATGATGAGGCTATTGCCGAAGTACCGAAGGACGGAAATGAGGATAAATACCTTGAGAATATGATAATTCTAATGAGGAGATCGCCCGAATGGGCTAGAGACCTTCCCTTGAATGCCGACGGCTTCATCACGCCTTTCTATAGAAAGGATGATTAAATAATAAATATTATACTTATATTTGTCCCCCGATGGAACTAAAAACAAAATCAAATGATTGACGGATTAATAAATATAGCTACGGGTCTGAGTGCCAGCAGCAAAATATGGCGGAACAAAGCTGTGAAATGGTCTTCCCTAGTAGACAAATTAATGAGGGAGACTAAGACTACCGAAACATATAGCCAATTCATGTCGGCGTCAAAGGCTGATCAAAGTAGGGCTAAGGATTTAGGCGGTTTCGTCGGAGGATTTCTGGCCAACGGTAACAGATCGAAAAAATCGGTGCTGTATAGACAAGTGGTAACACTTGATGCCGATTTCTCCTACGCCGATTTCTGGTGGGACTTTACGAATCTGTTTGACTGCGCCGCGGTTATTCACTCGACTCACAAATCTTGTCCCGAGAAGCCTAGGCATCGTCTTATACTCCCCCTGTCTCGCGAAGTAACCCCCGAGGAATATCAAGCTATCTCCCGAAAAATAGCGGGGGATTTGAATATCAATATCTTTGACCCTACGACTTTTGAACCCGAGAGACTTATGTTTTGGCCCTCTGTTTCGTCGGATATGGACTTATATACAGAGGTACAAGACGGACCTTGGCTTGATGCTGATAGTATTCTGAAAACCTATACGGATTGGCACGATATGTCGGAATGGCCTATTAATGAGGGACACGATAAGGTTATACGAAATGATATTCAGAAACAGGAAGACCCGGAGGAAAAGAAGGGCGTTGTTGGAACTTTCTGTAGGGCATATAATATAAATGAAGCTATTGAGAAGTTTTTACCCGACGTCTACGAAGAGGCAGGCCCGGAGAGATACACCTATCTTAAGGGATCGACAGCCGCCGGACTTATTACCTACGACGACAAGTTCGCTTATTCGCACCACAGTACTGATCCCGCGGGGAATCAATTATGTAATGCTTTTGATCTGGTACGTATACACAAGTTCGGTCATTTGGATACGGGTAATGAAAAGAACGAGCAAGGCCGTAGGAGTTACAAAGCGATGGAAGAGTTTGCTACGAAAGACCCGGCCACAAAGAAGAAAATAGCCTCCGAGAGATTGGCCGAAGCCCGCTTCGACTTTGCCGAAGGAATCGAGGACGTTGAGGTAACAGAAGAAGATACCACCTGGATGGAACAGCTAGATGCTAATACTAAAGGTGAATACGAAAACACGGCTAATAACATAGGACTTATTATCGCGAACGATAAACGCCTAAAGGACGCCTTTATGTTGAACTCCTTTGATTGTAAGAGATATGTTCTTAAGTCCTTGCCCTGGCGAAAGATAGATTCACCAGAGACCTTAAGGGATGTCGATTTAGCGGGGATGAGAAATTATATCGAGTGTATATACGGAATCGTTTCATCCTCTAAGATTGACGACTCCTGGGCACTTGAGTTCGAGAAGAAAAGTGTACATCCAATAAAGGAGTATCTTTCAGGGCTTGAGTGGGATGGCGTAGCCAGAATAAATACCCTTTTGGTAGATTACTTCGGTGCTGAGGATAACGCTTATACTCGTGCGGCTATTAGAAAACCCTTATGTGGGGCAGTGGCCAGAATCTTTAATCCCGGAACTAAGTTTGATCTGGTACTTACTTTAATCGGTGACCAGGGAACTTATAAAAGTACATTTGTTAAAAAACTCGGAAGACAATGGTTTTCTGATACTTTCATTACGGTCCAGGGGACACAGGCCTTTGAGCAACTTCGTGGGGCCTGGATTATAGAGATCGCCGAGCTCTCCGGTCTTAAGAAAGCAGAGGTAGAAACTACTAAGCAGTTCATATCGAAATGTGAGGATATGTATCGACCCGCTTACGGCCACATTACCGAGACTTTTAAGAGGCAATGCGTCTTCTTTGGTACAACTAATAACAAGGACTTCTTACGTGACCCAACGGGGAACAGACGCTTCATGCCTATCGACGTTCGGAACGAGTCTATCAAGAAGTCCGTAGTAGAGGACATGACTCCCGAGGAAGTTGACCAGATATGGGCTGAGGCAGTACAGATGTACAAAGCCGGGGAAAGATTATACCTCACGGGTGAAGAAGAGATTATCGCTCGTAAAGAACAGCACATGCACGCTGAGTCCGACGAAAGAAAGGGATTAATAGAGCATTACCTTGATACCCTTCTTCCAGAAGATTGGGACTCATTAGACCTAATTGAGAGACAATTATTCCTTGACGATCCCATAGCAAAACTTGGCTCGGTAGAGAGAACAAGAGTGTGCGTTCCCGAGATATGGTGTGAATGCCTAGGCAAAGATAAAACCGACATGTCCCGCTATAACACGAGAGATATTAACGAGATACTTAAGTCGCTAGGCGATTGGGAATCGGTGATGTCGACTAAGAACTTTCCGCTCTACGGGAAACAGAAGTATTATATTAGAAAAGACAGTTTATTATGAATGAGAAAAGGATACGAGTATTAGGTGCCATTCTTGCATACGAGGACGGTAGACGCATATACGACAGATTAGGTATATCCATTAAGGAGGTCGAAAAAGATGCGCTCAGACGAAAATTAGAAAGGACTTACCTTTGCAAAAGAGCTCATTTAGTTTACTTGGAACATAATGATGAAGACAATGGATAAGACAAGCGAAAAATATATAGAGAGACATTTAGTTGAGGACATGAAGATTAGATGTCATGGCATGTGCTTAAAGCTATCGGCGGAATATGTATCGGGCCTTCCCGATCGGGTTTGCCTATTTCCTAAAGGACAACTTGCCTTTGTGGAGCTTAAGACTACGGGAAAAAAGCCTCGAAGATTGCAGGAAGTTATACATCAACGCCTTCGGGAATTAGGCTTCCGGGTAGAGGTAATTGACTCTGTAGAAGGAGTCGACAAACTGATGGACGAATTTTCTGATATACCTTTTTAATCATGAAGGAATCAGATTTACATGCTTATCAGAAAAAAGGAGTAGAGCATATCATAAACAATCCTTACTGTGGCTTGTTTCTTGATATGGGTCTGGGTAAGACAGTTACTACTCTTACGGCTATCGAGAAGCTGATGTATGACTACCTTGAGGTAGAGTCCGTGCTTATAGTAGCACCAAAACGCGTGGTTCAGACTGTTTGGGCAGAGGAATGCTCAAATTGGGATCATTTGAACCATCTCAGTGTTGTGAAGATCGTAGGATCGGAGAGACAGAGAATCGCGGCTTACATGATAAAAGCTGATATACACATCATATCGAGGGACAATTTAACCTGGCTCTGTGCCTATTGCGGATCGGTTCTTCCTTACGACATGATCGTTATTGATGAGCTAAGTTCCTTTAAATCACATAAATCACAGCGCTTCAAAGCGATGAGACTGATAAGGTCTTCGGCTAAAAGACTAGTGGGACTTACGGGTACTCCGGCGCCCAATGGCTTAATTGATCTCTGGCCTCAGGTTTATCTAATGGATAAGGGCGAGCGCCTCGAAAAAACGATCACTAAATACCGAGAAAGGTACTTCACGCCGGGACAAACTAAAGGGCATATCGTGTACAACTATAGGCTCAATAAGGAGTCGGACGAAATGATTCACGAGAAGATCGAGGATATATGTATTAGCATGAAGTCGGAGGACTATTTGGATATGCCGGAAAGAACGGATAACTATATTAAACTCGAGATGCCGGAGGCACTTAGGCATCAATACTTAGACTTCGAAAAGAATAAAGTTCTTGAGTTAGTTAGTGGCGTAGGCCCGGATAATGAGATCACCGTTCTCAATGCCGCAGCGCTATCTAATAAATTGCTACAGTTTGCCAACGGGGCGGTGTATGACGAGAACGGAGGCGTTCATGCGGTGCACGACATAAAGCTCGAGGCTCTGGAAGAAATAATAGAAGACGCTAACGGTAAGTCGGTTCTTGTCGCCTGGACCTTTAGACATGATCGCGACAGGATCATGGAGTATCTTAAAAAGTACAAACCGAGAGAACTTAAGACCGAGGTAGATATTAAGGAGTGGAACGAAGGTAAGATACAGGTCCTATTAGCTCACCCGGCTTCCGCGGGGCACGGCCTTAATCTACAGTTCGGAGGTAGTATGATAGTTTGGTACGGTCAAACGTACAGTCTTGAGCTCTATCAGCAGTTTAATGGTAGGCTCTTTAGACAGGGGCAAAAGTTGCCTGTAGTAATCAATCACTTGTTGCTTAAGGGCACTCATGATGAGGACGTTATAAAGTCCTTGCAGTCTAAGGACCGAGTGCAAGACGGACTCATGAACAGCATAAAAGCAAAAATCGACAAGTACATCAAGCGTTAATTAAAGTTAAGGATTTAAGAATAAATGCCGATAAATTTGCGGGAACCGAAACAACGTATTATATTTGTTGCAGTAATAAATTAATAAACATAGAAAATCATGGTAGTAGAATTAAACATCGAAAAAGATCAGGACCTAAGGGCCTATGTAAAGAACTTAGTCAAGGGGCAAGTAACCTCCCTTCTCAGATCAGAAATAAGGGACATAATCAGAGACGCCCTATCCAACATGTCTCCGGTATCAAACAGAGACGCTCTTGAGAAAATGTGTCAGGCGACCATGAAGGATACGATTCATAAAGAACTATTTGAAAGTGCCCGTTATGGGGATTATTCTCCCGCGCAAATAGCTTTGAACGAAGCTATTAAGGAAGCGTTAAAAGAACTCATCCTAAAAAAGTAAGAACATGGTGGAAGTAGACATTCAAACGGGGGGTCACAAGTGGGTAAAGCAAAACACGGTGACCATAATCAAAGGAAAAAAGAGCTATGATCTCCCTAAGTGTGAGGTCTGTGGGGCCGTAGGAAAACGAATTAGGTTAGATACAGTTACATTAACTGAAAAAGAGTTCGAGAGACATGCAATCTGCAAAGGTTTCGTAGCAAGAAAGAAAATGGCTATTACTTTATGTCACGCCCAGGGCGAAGAGTTTGAGTCAATGACTCCCGGAAGCGAGCACAATATTATTGATCCGCCGCAAGGTGGTACTCGGGTAAGGGGCGAATGGACTATGGGAAAGACCGAACCCGTTCTTATCCTATTTGATGAGTTCAGATACACCGACGAAAAGCCTTTATAAACTATGGACTACTTTAAAATATTCAGTGATTACACAAGGCTAAAGCTTTCCGGGGACACCCTTTGGCGAAGCAATATGGTTAAGGCCGTTGCGGGCCATGTGTCTAGCGCTACCGTAGATAATTATCTCAGGCTGGCGTTACAAGCCGGGTATATAAAGAAACTGTCCCACGGCAAATATCAGCTAATCAAGCCCCTCTCGAAGGATATGACACGTAGCACACTTCGCTTCGAAGCAAGAAACGGCAAGCCGCAAGTTAATTATTACGGCAAGGTGATCGAGTTCTTAAAGAGTAAAAGACTAGGTGAAGCGTTCACCTTTGCAGAACTCAGCCATTTGGAGCCCGTGCCTAAGAGCACAATACGACACTACATAAGCCTTCTTAATACAAGAGGCTATATTATTAAACTGTACAATACGACCTATCGAGTCGAGAAACTAATAACGGATAAACGCTTCGGAGTTCGTAAGATCAGAAGCAAAGAAGTAATATATAAACATAATAAAAGAGTAGATCATGAATAAAGAAGAATTACTAAAGAAGGAAGTTGGCGGAAGTCATTATAACACTCTGGGCATGCAGCCCGTGGAGTTATGCTCTGAGGCGGGATTTGATTTCTTTCAAGGGAGCGTATTAAAGTATGTAACTCGCCACAAAACTAAGAACGGAGCAGAGGATATTAAGAAGGCGATTCACTTCGCCGAGTTCGGAGATTCGATGTCCTATAATAGCGCCGATGGCGGCCTTTCAAACGGGGATTACCAATTTCTAGCGGGAGAATACACCCGAGCTAATCGGATGGGACCTCTTGAATCTACAGTAGTGCGCAATCTTTATGAGCGCGAATTTCCTGCCATTAAATGCCTCCTGGAACAAATACTTAAAAGAGATTATCATGAGTAAGAAAGTAAACTCCGTTTTAATCGTAGGCCCTCAGGACTCATGTAAAACGGCCATAGCAAATAGCCTGGGTGAAACTTTTGGCCTGGAAATATACGATGAGGTTGTAAGCCCTGAGGAACTCGAAGCCCACGAGGCTACTAAGGATACAGGCATTTTTGTCTTACAGTTAGATCACTGTATCTTTTTGGATACCGGGTATTTTGACTTAGTTATTAAAACCAATAAACTTAAATGATATGAACTCAAAAGATAAAGAACTAGTGGCAGAGATTAAGGCCGAAATTAGGGAAACGCAGATGTACAGTAACGTGTACGATGCTCTACGAGGAAAATACTATGGCTACATGCGTCTGGAATTTAGCAACGGTAGAAGGGACTTAAGCGCCTACCTAGACGAGATTAAAACAAAGAAAGAAGACATATTACAGAAGATGGCTGAGTTACAGAAGAAGGCCGAGTTAAAGGACGTAGCCAAAGATATTGACAAATCCCTTCTCGCACACTATCTATTTGATCACGGTATGACAGAGATTGTGATACGAGAGGGCCAGGGAAGAATAACTCCGGGGGAAAGCCTATCAAATACTAAAATAGCTCCGAACTATTCAAACTTAGTGCAATTGGTATGTCCTAATATGGCTTTATTTCTTACGAAGGAAGGAGCGCCTTTGAACGCAAGACTCGCCGAGATTTGTAAGGGCATCGCTACTATTATTAGTAAACATTCGCATTCCAAAGCCTGGGAACTCGAGGCGTATTTGCTCAAGGAATTGGAGTGCTACGCTTCTCCCGAGAGAATAAAGCGTCTAAGGGCTGGATTAGAAACCCTTAAGGATGAATATAGGTCAAAAAAGGATATAGATTTTCGTGAGTTTCACGAGAAAGAGTTTGATATGATAATAGATGCGTTGTCTTATGATGAATTAGAGGGCTCGATCATTGTGTACCAGGACCTTCGAGATTTTGTGGGAGCGAGCATATTGCTGATGCTTACCCCGATTGGGACGCCCAAAAATAAAGAGTGCGAGATTATATGCAAGCAATTAGCCGCGTTAAGGGATATGCCCATAGGCAAAAGGTATAACGCTAGTTACGGCTATCTTATGATGTTCTTACGTGCGAACAGATCGAAAGCACTAGCGGATAAAATCGCAGGTACGATACGGGGCATGGACGGCGAATCTGATTTTGAACGAGGGATCAAAGGCGATGTGCATTCAAGGGCTCTAGGGCTTATCATAGAGGCTATAGTTAATAGCACAAAAGATTCTAATGCGAAAAGCGAGGGGTCCTTATGGGATGATCTGATGCGTTATGTTAGCGGCATGATTACCACAAGCGAAGTAAACGACAGGATAGCCCAGGAAGTAACGGGGATATACGATCCTCTAAGGTCCGAGAAAACAATGACCTGGTATGAGGTAAAGGCCAAATTGATTGAGTTGAAAAAAGCTAATTCCCCTGACCCCGAAAAGCGGGAGGAAGAAGACGCACGAACTGCCGCTTCTAAGAAGTCCCTAGTCGATCCCGAAGAATTAAGAAAAGCAATTGATACATTCAAAAAGGTCTTGGGGGGATTACTATGACAATATTAATTAAAATACTTGCGGCCTTTATGGATGTAGTAAGTGACAGAGGGCTAGAGATGTTCTTGATCTTTATCGCGGCCGCCTTCTTTACTATGTTAATTGACATACAAAAAGATAAATGGTACACTAGGATACCGGCCAAATGGTTTCTATTCATAGGCGTACTAATGTTGATCCTAAAAATGGTCTCGTGGATATATCACATAGTATAAGGAGAATATGTGTGGGCCTTGTTTTCCTAACGTTGGCCCCTACGGTTCACGCCTCAGACAAATGGTCGGAGCTAATAAGTGCCCTGGAATTTGTCGAAAGCGGGAACAGGATCAACGCTATAGGAAAGCGTAACGATACGGGAGTTCTTCAATTAACACCCGTATATGTCAGGGAGGTGAACAGGATATTAGAGAAGAAGGTATACAAACTATCCGATAGGCTGTCCGAGAGAAAGTCTATAGAGATGTTCAATATCTACCAGGCGAAGCATAATGCCTGCCGTAATATCCTCAGAGCCATAAGACTTCATAATCCGAAGGCCCCAATGCAATACAGACTTAAGATATTAAAAGCAATAGAAAACAATGAAAAAAGTATGGCACTATCTAGGGTATTTATACTACCCCGTGTTTATTACCTTTGTTGCACTTCATATAATAGCTCGCTTTGTTCTAGCGATCACCTATTTTGGAATGCTGGAAGCCCGAAAGGGGAAAGATGTTTTAAAACATATTTGGTAAGATGATAAGAGACGCAGAAACTATCCGAAAGATACAAGAGAGGGAAATGATGGAAGGCAGCCTCACTCCCGAGGAGACGATGGCCGATAAGGCCTGGGGAACTCAGATCGCTTTTGATAAGGATGAGAACGGCAACGTTATAAAGGACGAAAAAGGCAAGAGTCATTTTCGCTTGATAGCCGCTACGCATAGTCAACTCGTAGAGAAGATGGCTAGGCGAAATAAGGCGGGCGTTGAGGCTAACAGATTAAAGGCGAGGGAGCGAGAGATAAGAAGAATAGAGATTCAGAGGGAGGCTATTAACAGTAAGCTTATTGACATTAACGATGCCATTCCCGTAGAGCATATCCGACTTCTTATAAAGCTGCTTACCCAGGATCAAGCGGACGCGATGCAGAAGAACGCTGACTACATTAATGTCAGGCTAAAGCGTTTGCTATGTCCCCTTATTCCCCGGTCGCTTAAGAGGTCAATGATTCTCTATCCTAAGTCTGTGGTCAAACATCCGGGTTTCATTTATCAAGCAAGTAAAGAGTATGGGCAAGGCCGAATATTTTCGGCTACCCCGGACATCGTTTACTACTTTGAGCAGGGAACGGAGATGAAAATATTAAGAGACACTTATACTAATCAGCTTTTCTCTATTGACAAAGCCGTGGTACAGTACTGTCTCAATAAGGAAAGATTATCAGAACGGGAAATACGGTACGCGATCCAATTAAAAACGCTTAAAACGTACTTCACCCTCGTGAAGAAAAACCCGGTCTGGTATGACATATTAGTTCAAGAATTAATACGAAGAAGAAATGAAGCAAATAAGTGCACTCCTTGAGGGTAAAAGAGAGTATCAAAGGCGCAAGGGCTATGATGCGGATCATGACGATGCCCACGTCAATGGAGAGATAGTGATGAGCGTTGCTAAAAGATACTTAGACAATTATAATGAGCGGGTTAACCTCGGTCTCTTAAACACGGAAATCCACATAGACCATGCGATTGACGACCTAGCTAACGCCGGTGCCTGTATCATGGCTGAGATGGAGCGTTTGCAAAGAATACAGTTGCGACTGAGAGAACTAGAAAAGGTAGTAAATATAACGGATAAATGACATGACAGATAAACAGTTAGCAAAGGGTAATATACTCAAGTCAAATATTGAGTTTTACGAAGGGGCCTTAAAAGACTTTGACACTTTTCCGGGGGAGATCGAAATAAGTCTTGACGATCGCGCCGATAGAGCGCACAAGCCAATTATTAAATTGACCCGAGACTCGGACTCTTTAACTCGAATGAATATTCAGGCTAAGGAGTACAGCACTATTCGAAGCCTCATACGCACGGAGATAGCGGCTGTGATAAATAAACTACAGTTAGAATTAGATAATTTATAAACATTATGAACGATACTAAAGACGAAAACTTCATAGGTAACCAAACCGCAAAAAAGGGTAGGGGAATGACCCCGCAGTTTATAGACCTGAACGGTCGAAGAGACAAGGCCTACGAGAATGCTAAGAATCACGGCTTTCACGAGGGCGGTCAATCTGAGGAAACGTATAAAGCCCTTGTCATAAGCGAATTATGCGAAGCAATGGAAGCCCATAGACATGGAAAGTGGGCAAAGGCGACGGAGTTTGATCAGCGTCTACACGACGCCAGGGAAATCGCCGAAAAAGATAAGGACCTTCTCTTTGAGGGCCTTATCAAAGATTCGGTAGAGGATGAATTAGCAGACACTGTCATCCGTATACTTGATGTGGCGGGAAAAAGAAACGAAGCCATCGTATTACGTCGCGACATGATAGCCGAGGACAAAAGGCACGTATATAATCATACTGTACCCGAATTATTATACGGCTGCATGTGCCGAGTAGTTCAGTCCTGGGCTTTGAGGGATCAATTAGAATGGATATGGGCTATTTGCGAAGTTATAGGACCCGACATACTTCACTTTGTTACACTAAAAATGGACTACAATAGCGGTAGGCCCTATCATCATGGAAAAGCATACTAATAAAACGCCGGAGGTCCTAGGAATAGGCCCCGGCGATCTATCAGAGATCGCCCCTACAGAGGATAAAAAACATATAAGGGCTAGAGTAATAGACGTTGATAAGATCGTCTGGGGATTCAAAAAACCTAGTGGCCGTTTCTTTGTGTTTGATCCTTCCTGGCACGGTCGTGTTTGGCTACTCCCCGGGGAGTTCGAGCTAGCGGACTCTGAGGAATCTCTTGAACGGTACAAGGTTATTGACCAGGACGAAAGTAATGCGGTGGATATAGAAAGTATGTTAAACAACATGTTTGTTGATGGCTGGGAACTTATTCAAACGGTTCCTATGTGGCACACTTTTTTGCCCTCTAGCACACAGACAAAAGGGACAGATGCCTTTTGCTGTCAATGTAGATACATATTTAAAAGAAGAGCATAACGTATTGAAAAGATATAAAAATCCTATTGACACGCATAAGTCAATAGGGGAGTTAAGTAATGGAGTTCCATCGCGCTGCTTTGGTAAAAAGGTTATTATAAGAAGGCAATGGATGAGTAAGCCGCGAATACGCGGACAAATACCTTACGGTTAGCTATAGAAAAAGGAGATAATTTGTAGATTACCTCCTTTTTCTTTTGTTCTTATTAATCACTTAGGATTATACGTCATGTTTGCTATAGGATACCTACTGATGCCGTTGCATATTGTCGCTTTATCTTCGGCGTCGTATTCAACCGTCCCGTGCCCCAGATAGGTATACTCTTTTAATCGGGTATTGTAGAAAGCATAATCGGCCTTTTTGTCAGGAAGCATTTTAACTCTGATCTCTATATCTCCACTAAAGTTCTCTGAATAGTCATATCTATCGAGGCCCTTTATTGGGCCGCCACTGTTTCGGGCCTCGGGTTTAGAGGCCTCTACGGGTTCGATTGTCATTATCACCCGATCCGAGCCATCAATCAGTTCTCCGGTTATTTTATACCCGGCCCCAAACTCTTTTTTAAGCGCCTCTGCTTCTTCTAAGTTGGCGTCGTCCAAAGGTTCTTCGCCCTCGGTCAAATAATAATAGGCATCACTTGATACTTCTCTTTTCATCTTTAGCCCTCCTTTTTTCTTTATTTATTGCTAATTCTGTACATTTAATGGCCCACCCCTGCATATATGTGAAGGGCTCCAAATTATTTATGTCGTAGTGCACGTCTACGTCGTTGAGTATACCGCCGATGGCGTGTAGGCATTCGTGACCAATATCATCTCCGTCAGAGTCCGGCCTGATAGCTATAAGGGAACCTTTTCGGTGAGTTCTTTTATGAACTACGGTGTACCAGGTTCCGACGTCGCCGTCTTCAAAGCCACTTACACCTAACCCGTTATGGGTTTTGTACTCATAAAACTCTTCGTTTACTCGGCCAAAGTCCTTATCAAGAACAACTACAAATAGCCATCTCGGATAGATCACGGGATAGAAACTATATACCTTTAATCTCTTTTTCATGGCACTATTTCTTTTAGCTCTACTTCCGTGGGCTCCCTATCCTCCCACTTTACGTTGGGAAGCAATTGCGCAGGCAATTCTACTTTTGAGTAGCACCGGCCAACCCGAGGATATATGTAGTCGGGTTGCTCTTCTTTACAACGTATCCAATAACTTTTATCGTAGTAATAGCTGGGGTGCTTTGTGGGCTTTGCGCCCGCATACAAATACAGCCTTCCGCTTTTATCTCTGGCTACGTACAATTTCTCATTCATATCCTTTTATATTAATTACTATACCGAAAAACACGGCTGGGGGTAATGACCATTTCCCTACCGAAAAACACGGCTGGGGGTAATGACCATTTCCCTACCGAAAAACGCGG
>Ga0302262_10000040_pt1 | contig 52653 bp, 39 predicted proteins | sample II_Fen_E3_4_FD_194557 | JGI IMG/M metagenome (GOLD analysis project Ga0302262, IMG submission 194557) | Peat permafrost microbial communities from Stordalen Mire near Abisko, Sweden - II_Fen_E3_4 | ecosystem: Environmental > Terrestrial > Soil > Wetlands > Permafrost | place: Sweden: Abisko...
CAGCCGGCGCGGCGCTCGAGACGGCGATCGGCGCGGCTGCGGGCGGCGCGACCTCCACCGCGGTCTCCGGCCGGAGGATCGCCGCGGCCGCGGGCGGCGCGACCTGCACCGCGGTCTCCGGCCGGGTGATCGCCAGCCACGCCGCGGCCACGCCGCTAGCGGCGACCACCCCGGCGGCGACCCAGCTGCGCCGCGACCCGCGATGCGGCGCCGCGATCTCCTCGGTCGCGATCCGGGCCTCGGGCGCAGGCGCGTGCAGCGCGTTCGGGATCGAGACCTCGCGGCGGCCGGCGGCCTCCCGGACCGGCGCGACCGGCGCGACCGGCGCGGCGATCACCCGCGGCGCGGCGACCGGCTTCTTCGATCGCTTGCCGCTGCGCCGGCCGACCCGCGTGCGATCGAGCGCGGCGATGACCTCGGCGGCGCTGGCGTAGCGGTCCTGCGGCCGGCGGCGGGTCAACCGCGCGACCAGCTCGTCGAGCTCGGCCGGGATCGCCAGGTCGGGCGCGCGCTCGCTGATCCGCGGGGTGTCCCGGGTCGTCTTGGCCGACACCACCTCCATCAGGTGGCCGTCGATCGGCGTCATGCCACCGGTGAGCATCTCGAACATCGTCATCCCGAGCGCGAACAGGTCGGCGCGGTGATCGAGCGGCCGCCCGAGCAGCTGCTCGGGCGCAGCGAACAGCGGCGTGCCCATCGTCATGCCGCTCTCGGTCAGCCGGGCGTCGGTCTGGTCGATCGACAGCGCGAGCCCGAAGTCGACGATCCGCGGCACCGGCCCGTCGAGCCCGGTGGCCACCAGGATGTTCTCCGGCTTGAGATCGCGGTGCACGATCCCGGCGTCGTGCGCGTAGGCGAGGCCGGAGCAGATCTGGCGGGCGAGCGCGACCACCTGGGCCGGCGGCATCGGCGTCGCGCCGATCAGCGAGACCAGCGACGGGCCGTCGACGTAGTCCATCGCGAGGTAGAGCAGGCCGTGCGGGGTCTGGCCGAAATCGACGACCTTGACGACATTGGGGTGATCGAGCTGGCTCGCGCGCTCGGCCTCGCGGGTGAACCGCTGGCGCATCGCCAGGCTCGCGGCGTGGTCGCCGAGCAGCACCTTGAAGGCGTAGTGTTTGTTCGGGAGGTTCGCGTGGTACGCGAGGTACACGCGGCCCATGCCGCCCTCGCCCACCAGCTTCTCGATCCGGTAGTTGCCGACCGAGCTGCCGAGCAGCGGATCGCGATCCGCCATGACGACCTCGGCGCCATCCGCCGGGCACCGCGGATAGTCGCGGTGGTAGATCGCGCCGCAGGTCGAGCAGCACCAGACGGCCCTCGGCTGCTCCGTCGCGATCCGGGACATCGGACTCCTAGCGTACGCAGGATGCGCGATCGTTCAAGGAGCTGACGTGCGCGCACGGCGCACATCGCACATGTAGCCTCGAGACCGGCCACCGTGAGCTACATCAACCAGCGCAACAGATCCTCGGCGCTGTCGCACCAGGCGGTCCAGGCGACCGGCGGGATCGCGTCGCCGGTCGCGAGCGCGTCCGCACGCGCCGCCAGGTCGCGCAGCACCGGCGCCGCCGCGGCGAGCTCGACGTGCAGCGCGCGAACACCGTTCGGGATCGCGGGCCGCTCGCCGCGCGACACCACGACGAGATCGGCGATCGCGTTGCCGGCCGCGGCGGCCACGAGCGCGACGATCTCGTGCGGCGGCCGGGCCGTCAGCGCCACCGCGCCGCGCGCGATCTCACCTTCGAGCAGCAGCGCGACGATCGCGCGCTCCTCACCGAGCGCCGCGGCTGGAAACCCGAGATGCACCGTGAGCGCCTCGTCACCGAGCTGCGCCGTGAGCCAGCGGGTCGCCGCGACGACGAGCGCGAGCGCGAGGATCAGGCGCTGCCACGGCAGGCCGCGATCGACCACGCGCGCCCCGTCGAGATCGGCGCCGAGCACCACGCCGATCACGTGGCGGTGGCGGCGGAACACGCTGTCGTCGCGCGTATAGTGCAGGAGCTCGCCCTCGAGGTAGCGCATCGCGAACACGTCGACCGGCGCGTCATCCTCCATGTACGCCAGCTCGGACGTCACCAGGTTCTCCAGGTTGCCGGTGGTCGCGCCGCCCGGCGTGATCGACGCGAACCCGCCCGCCGGATAGGTCGAGTCATCGGCGAGCCGGGTGTCACGCGCGCCGCGCAGCTGGCGGGTCGCCGGCAGCTGGCGCGGCAGGCGCTGGGCGATCGCGACGGCGGCCGCGGCGAGGTGGTTCGCGGTCATCCGGCTGCCGAGATCGCGCAGCACCGCGAGGTGATCGACCGCGAACGCGTCGCGATCGTCGACCAGCGCGCGGCACTGGCGCGCGCCGCGGGCGAGCCGGTGGTACGCCTCGGCGAGCGCCGCGACCGGCGCGCCGGTCGCCGGCCCCGCGCCCGGCAAGATCGCGCCGGGACGCCACCGCGCCAGCGCGCGGCGCAGCGCGGCCGGGCTGACCGCCACCCCGGCGAACCCGGCGCGCTCGCACAGCGCCGCGGCGATCAGCGCGGCGGCGGCCGGGCGATCGGCGGCGGCGGCGTGGGCGTAGGCGGCGAGCACGTCGTCGAACCGCGGCGTCGCGACCAGCCGCGCGAGCACGTCGTCGTCGTAGGCCGCCAGCGCCGCGCGCAGCGCGCCGCCGTGATCGGCCCCGGCGGGCGGCGCGGCGACGAGCGCGCGCCCACCCGCGAGCAGCGTGGCGAGATCGGCGATCACCCCGGCCGGCGGCAGCGCGGGGAGCTCGGCGGCGCACGCCGCGAGCGCGCGGGCCACCCGGCCCTCGTCGTCGTCGTCCCCGACCGACGCGACGACGCGGCGCACCGCGAGCCCCAGCGCCAGCCAGCGCTCGACCTCGGCGGCGGTGCGCAGCTCGCCGGTCACGACAGCCCGAGCAGCCGCGGCACCTTGTCCTCGAGCAGATCGATCTCGGCGCGGGTCTCGCCGAGATACGACAGCAGCCGAAGGTCGCTGCGCTCTATCGCCCCGCCGTGGACGATCCACGCGTGGGTCCGGAGCAGCCGGTAGAGCTTGACGACCTTGCGGTCCGAGACGAACACGCCGTCCTCGCGGACCAAGGTCTGCAGCACCCGGCGCAGCTCGCGCAGCAGCTCGTTCGAGCAGTACGCCTCGCGGTCGCGCAGCAGCGTGCCGTCGGGCGCGATCGTCCGGCGCGCGAACACGTGGGTCAGCCAGCGGTGCGCCTTGACGAAGTCCTCGAGGCTGGCGTGGCCCTCGACCCACGGCCGCTGGTCGAGCTCGCGCTGGGTATAGGCGTCGAGCCCGGCGTCGATCAGCTCCACGAAGTGTTCGTCCTGCACCGAGCGGCACGCCGCCTTGAGGCAGAACCTGTCCTTGAGCGCCGCGAGCTCGGGGTTGTCGGGCAGCTCGTTGGTCGCCGCCAGCAGGATGCGCAGCTTGACCGGCACCGGCTGGCCATCCTGGTAGAACTTGCGTTCGTTGATCACCGTGAGCAGCGAGTTCAAGATCGCCGAGTTCGCCTTGAAGATCTCGTCGAGGAACACCAGGCGCGCGGTCGGCAGCTTGCCGTGCGAGCGCCGCAGGTAGCGCCCGGTGCGCAGCTCGGCGATGTCGATCGGTCCGAACACCTCGGAGGGCTCGGTGAACCGGGTCAGCAGATACTCGAAGTACTCGCCATCGCCGATCCGCAGCGCGTCCTTGAACTTGATCACCAGGTCGCTCTTCGCGGTGCCCGGCGGGCCGACCAGCAGCAGCGGCTCCTGCGCCACCGCGGCCACGCACATCAGATCGATCAGCGACTGCTTGGCGACGAAGTGGCGGCCGAGCGCGGTGCGGAACCGGTTGATCCGGTCGCGCAGGCTCGCCGCCTCGCGCGACAGCTCGTCGAACGAGAGCTGCGCGGCGCGCTGCACCGGGTCGTGGAGCTCGACGGCCCCGGCGGGCCCGGGGGCGACAGGATCGACGGTCACGACGCACCTCCGAGATCGCGGTGCAGGCGGCGGCGCAGCAGGTGCTCGTCATCCTCGAGGAACCGCCGGCCGGCGTCGCCGAGCGCGAGATCGTCGGACGTGAGGCCGAGGACCAGCGATTCCACGAAGTGGAGCACCGACAGGCAGAAGTGGCTGTTGGTCCCGAACGTGTCGGTGACGTCTCGCAGGTGCTCGGCGAGCTCGGCGATCCCCGCCGTCGCGTGGCCGATCGGCGCGTTGCCGTAGGCCAGCGCGAGCGCGCGGGTGAGCTCGAGCGTGCGCATCACGCCGCGCGGCGGGCGATCGCGGCGGGCCTCGCCGAGCGCGCGGAACTCGTCCGCCACCGCGTCGCGCGCCTCGGCGAAGATCGGCAGCGCGCCCGCGGTATCGCCGAGGAACGCGAGCCCGGCGGCGAGCGCGAGCCGGCCCTCGAGGCCATCGATCGCATCGCCGCGGCCGGCCCGCAGCGCGTGCTCGGCGCCGGCCAGCAGCGCGGCGACCTCGTCGCCCAGGCCGATCCGGCGCAGCCCGCGCAGGCTGTGGTGCAGCACGCGCTCGAGATCGGGCCCGGCGGCGACCCGGATCGCGGCGGCGAGCAAAGCGAGCAGCTCCGGGATCAGCTCGCCGCGGCCGAAGTGGCCGGCGACCACGAGCGCCCCGGCGTAGCGCAGCGCGCGGCGCGACGGTGGCAGCTGGCCGATGAGCGGCACCGCGCGCCCCAGGATCGGCAGCGCCGCGCCCTCGGGCAGCTCGAGCAGGACCTCCAGCAAGCCCTCGAGCAAGCGCTCGCGCTCGGGCTCGCTGGTCGCCGCGGCGTCGACCAGCCGGCTGGCCGCGGCGGCCCGCGCCCGCGGCTCGGCGATCGCGCGGAGCGCCGCCAGCTCGGGGCTGCGCTCGGCGTGGCGCGCGATGAACCCGCCGACCGCGTCGGGCCGGCCGATCGGCTCGAGGATCCGCGACGCCTCGCGCAGCCGATCGACCTTGTAGCGGGCGACGCGATCGAGCGCCGCGAGCCGGCCGCGCAAGGCGCCGCCGACCGGCTCGGGCAGCGGCAGCTCGGGCGCGGCGCCGCTCTCGGCCTGCGCGACCCGCGCCGCGAACGCCGCCGCGAGGTAGCCGTGCACCGGATCGGCGGCGACCTCGGACAGCCCGAGCTGGGCCTCGCCGGTGAGCTCGCGCGCCCGGGCGTTTTGACCGATGCGCGCGAACCCGACCGCGAGGATCATGGACGCGTACGCCGCGGTGTAGCCGAGCGGCGCCTCGAGCGGTGACCGCTTGCGCCGGGTCCTGGCGATCCGCTGCGCCAGCTCCTCGAGCGCCGCCCCCAGGTGCTCGGCGCTCGCGTTGCCGAACGCGCCGCGGCGCCCGGCGAACCGCAGGAACGCCGGCAGCTCGTGGGCCGCCGGCAGCCCGGCGACGAGCCGCGCGAGGATGCGATCGCGGGCGTGGGCGAGGCCCAGCGGATCGCCGCCGGCGAGCCGCGCGAGCCCGAGCCGCGACAGCCACAGCGTGCGCGCGTCGAGCACGCCATCGTGCTCGTCGAGCCAGCGCTGCACGCGGTGGGGATCGCGCGCGACCCCCGGCAAGACGTCGATCGCGCGCGGCCCGCCGGGCGCGCGGCCAGCCAGCGCCGCGGCCACCGCGACCGCGCGCACGTCGTCGGGATCGGGCGCCTGCAGCGCGAGCAGTTCTTCGAGCGCGTGGAACGCGGCCCCGGCCGCGGCCGCGGTCACCGCACCGGTCGCGGCCTCGGTCACCGCACCGGGATCGGCCCCGGTCGCGGCCCCGGTCACCGCACCGGCCGCCGCCCCGGTCACCGTGAACCCGCCGTCGCTGGCGAGCCACGCGGCGAGCCGCTGCGGCTCCTCGGGCGCCGGCGCATCCCACACGGCGCGCGCGAAGCACAGCCCGGCCTCGCGGCGCCGGCCGAGCCGCGCGTACGCGGTCGCCAGCCGGTCGAGCAGCGCGATCCGCTCCGGTGCATCGCCCGGCGCGTCGAGCGCGACGAACGCGGCCTCGAGCGCGGCGAGCTCGACGTCGATCGGCAGCTCGGCGGCGGCCGCCGGGATCGCGGGGAGCCGGGCCGGCGCAGGCTCGCTGGCGATCCGCACCGGCCGCGGCGCCTCGTCGACCGCGGGCCGCGCCCGCGCGCGCGGCGGCCGCGCCCGGGGCGCCGCCGCGTCGTCGCTGGCGACGTCGCCCTCGGACAGGCCGCTCGCCCACGCGAGCCCGGTCGCGACGAACGGCGCGAAGTCGAACGCGGTCGCGCGCATCCACGGCACCAGCGCCGGCGCGCTCGCGTGCAGCACGTAGTCGGCCCACGTCGCGAGCGGCAGGAACGCGGTGTCGGCGATCCGCTCGACGCGAAACCGCTGGTCAGCGAGCGCCGCGAGCCAGATCACCGCCGGCTCGCTCGCCGGCTCGCCGGTCAGGATCGCGCGCAGCCGCTCGCGGCGCAGCGGCGGCTCGACGATCGCGCCGGCCGGCGCGTAGACATCGGGCAGATCGGCGATCGGCGCGTAGGCCTCGGCGTCGAGCGCGAGCTCGGGCGGGGCGTGGCGACCGGCGCGCGCGCGCACGATCGCGATCGGCGCGTCGCCGGCGGTCACCGCGAACGCCAGGCGCTCGACGACATCGTCGGGCAGGTACGCGAGCAGCCGATCGATGGCCGCCACGCCGCCGCGCCGCATGACCCACAGGCTCGGCGGCTCGCGCCGGCCGCTCGCCAGCCGCAGCTCGATCGTCCGGCGCGGCGGCAGCGGCGCCGCCGGTACGAACGCGGCGCGCGTGGCCGGCACCGCGAGCTCGAGCACCGCGTCGAGCCCGCGCCAGCCGGCGTCGGGCAGCGTCGACCAGCCGTCGCCGCCGAGCAGCAGCAGCGTCCCCGGCTCGGCGCGCAGCAGGCCGGCGAGCGGGTGGCGATAGCCGAGCTCGCTCCACACCGCGGCCTGCCCGGCTGGATCGGGGGCGAACCCGCGCAGCGCGCGATCGCGGTCGAGCGCGCGCAGCGCGGTGTAGGTCGGCGCGTCGACCGCGCGGATCGCGCCGCGCTCGCCGGCGACCACCAGCTCGAGGCGATCGCAGCCGAGCCGCACCAGCTCGGCGGCGAGGTCGATCAGATCGGCCGCGCGCGCGGTCACCAGCAGCAGCAGCGACGGGATCTGCGGCGCCGCCACGCGCTCCACCGCGAGCGCCTCGGCCCAGCAGCGCACCGCGCGCACCGCGCCGGCCCCGGCGTCGCGCGGGAGCTCGGCGTCGACGGCCACGCCGAGCGCGCCGAGCGCGCCGAGCGTCGCCTCCGGCAGCGGGCGGTCCGGCGCGAGCACCAGGCGGCCATCGCCGGCTCGCGCCACGCGCGCCGCGCCGCCGAGCACCTCGGCCGGGCACAGCCCGGATCGCAGCACCACCTGCAGCGCGTGGCTATCGCGGAACGCGAGCGCCAAGGTCACCGCCGGGAGGTCGGGTGCGCGACCGGCGCAGCCTCGGCCAGGTCGATCGCCGGCGCCGGCGCGTCGACCGCCACCTCGGCGGGCCGGCGGATCTCGACCTTGCCGCTGGCGAGCCCGCCCTCGATCAGCCGGCCCGCGAGCTGGCGATGCGCGTCCTCGTGCTCGTTCGGCAGCGCGTCGCCATCGCTCGTGTAGTCGATCACCAGCTCGCGCTTGCCGGTCGCCGGATCGACGCGCAGCCGCAGGATCAGCTCAGCCATGGCTCGCCCCGCCGGGGACAAGGTGCGCGAACGACGCGCGATCGAGGATCTTGCGCTCGAGCAGGAGGTCGCGCAGCGCGACCAGGACCTGGCGCTGGGTCGCGATCAGCGTCTTGGCCCGCCGGCGCTCGACCTCGAGCAGCGCGCGGACCTCGCCATCGATCCGCGCGCGCGACGCCTCCGACAGCGGCGCGTCGTGGTCGTGCACCCACCGGCCGATGCCGACCTCGGCGCCGGCCTCGCCGTAGCGTTCGACCAGCGCGCGCGCGATCGCGGTGGCGTGGTGCAGATCGCTCGCCGCGCCGATCGACATCTCGTCGAGCAGCAGCGCCTCGGCCTCGCGGCCGCCGAACAGCGTGCAGATCGTATCGCGCAGCTGCGCCACGGTGACCACGTAGCGCTCGGCGTGATCGGCGTGCTCGACGTAGCCCAGCGCGCCGCCGAGATCGCCGCGGATGCTGATCCGCTCGATCGGCGGGGCGTGCGGGCACGAGAGCGCGGTCACCGCGTGGCCGGCCTCGTGGGTCGCCACCACCAGCTCCTCGCGCGCGGTGAGCGTGGGGCGATCGAGGTACTGCTCGATCGCGCGCTCGACATCGGCGGGCGTCGCCGGGCCGGTCGCGGCCTCGCGCAGCCGGGTCCGCGCGAGCTGGCGACACAGCGCCTGCAGGTGGTCGCCCGCGTAGCGCGTACCACCGCTCGGGCCGGGCACGACATCGCCGGTGCGCTTGACCGCGTAGTCGAGCGCCTCGGGCGAAAGCCGGGTGCCGAGCCGGGCGTCGTGGACCGCGAGGATCGCGCGGCGGTCCGAGGCGCTCGGGTACGGGATGTGCAGCACGAACTCGAACCGGCCGGGCCGCAGCAGCGCCTGATCGAGCGACTCGACGAAGTTGGTGGTGCTGACCACGAACACCAGCTCCTCCTTGCGGAACCCATCCATCTCGGTGAGCAGCTGGTTGACCATCGAGTGCTCGACCCCGGAGCTGCCCGCGTAACGGCCGCGGGCCCCGGCGAACGAGTCGAGCTCGTCGAACACGATCACCGCCGGTGCGCTCTGGCGCGCGCGCAGGAACACCGCGCGCAGGTTGTGCTCGCTCTCGCCGACCCACTTGCTCTTGAGCTCGGGGCCCGACACGATCGTGACCGCCGCGCCGAGCGCGGTGGCCATCGCCTTGGCGAACAGCGTCTTGCCGGTGCCCGGCGGCCCCCAGAACACCATGCCGCGCGGGATCAGCCGCTCGATCTGCTCGATCTGCGCCGGATCCGCGAGCCGGTCCTTGGCAGCGAGGATCGCCAGGATCTCGGCGCCGAGCCGATCCTTCACCGCGCCGTAGCCGCCGATGTCGCGCTCGAGATCGACGTGCGGCAGCTCGACGTGGTTGGTCAGCGTCGCGGTCCGCAGCTGGGCCAGCGCGGGCGCCGGGTCGGCCGGGTAATCCTCGCCGGTCAGCGCCTGCAGCAGCCGGCGCAGCCGCACCGCGTTCTGCCCCGAGATGTGCTTGTACAGCGCGTACGGATCGAGCCCGCGGCCGAGCTTGCGTGCCTCGCGCTGGGTGATGACGTGGCGCAGCCGATCGCGCGGCACGCCGAAGATCGCCGTGCGGAACGCAAACAGGTTCTCGATCGGCGCGGGCAGCGGAAACGCCGGATCCTTGAATCCGAGCCACAGCACCTCGGGGTTCTCGTAGAGCAGCGGGATCACCTCGCGCGCCTCGGCGCCGAGCATCCCGGCGCCCGCCCCGGCGGTCAGGATATCGAGGTGCGGCAAGACGACGATGCGCTCGCCGACCGCGCCGCGCACGATCTCGCGGATCTGGTGGATCATGGCGGCCACGAGCCCGGCCCCGGGCGGCGGCGGCGGCAGATCGTTGGCGCCGCGGCCGTCGAGATACAGGCAGCGCGCGCCGTCGCCCTTCAGCCGCTCGCGCAGGCTGCGGTACAGATACGGCGAGAGCTCCTTCTCGCACTCGATCAGCACCGGCAGCCGGCGGCGCAGCGCGTCGTAGCAGCGCGCCAGCTCGTCGGGATACGCCGCGTCGACCGCGCCGAACACCGACAGCTCCGACGCCAGCTCGGCCTCGGCGAAGAGCCGGCTCACGGTGCGCCCCGCCCCGGGCGCCGGCTCACAACCGCACCCGGATCGTGAGATTGCCGGCCTCGTCGAGGTGGGTCTCCTCGATGCGGCCGAGCTCCGCCGCCTTCTCGGTCAGCGCCGCCACGGTGGCGCGGCCGATCGCGGCGTCGAGCTCGCGCTTGAGCGCGGCGACCTTGGCCTCGAGCCGCGCGGTCACCGCGCGCTGCAGCGCGAACGTCCGCGCCGCCAGCCGATCGCCCAGCACCTCGTGGGCACGGTCGCGCAGCGCCGCCCTCGCCTGATCATCGCTCTCGACCGCGACCGCCGCCGACAGCTCGACCGCCTCGTCGAGCTGAACGTGGGCGCCGAGCGCGACCGCGACCGTCGCCGCCTCGAGGTCGAGCGTCACCTCGAGGCCATCGGGCTCGGTTCGCGTGCAGCGCCGGCCGTCGCGCCGAAACCCGCGCGCCGCGAGCTCGTGCGCCAGCAGCGCGGCCATCCGCGCGGGCGGCAAGATCGGCAACAGCTCGAGCGGCGCGACCACGCCATCCTCGACGTGCACCGTGCGCGTCAGCGATTCGCTCACCCGGACCTGGATCGCTCGGCTCACGACGCGTCCACTGTACCAGCCGGCACCGTGGGAAGCGCCGCGAGCTCGGTGAGCCACGCCTCTGCGCGCGCCGCGCCGGCCGGCGAGATCGCCTCGAAGCGCGCCAGCAGCCGCTGCGCCGTGGGGTAGTCGTCGTCGATGAAGCGCACCCCACGATGAGCCCGGTCCCACGCGGCCCACGTCGCGACCCCGCGCAGCAGCGCCCCGGCCGCCCGCCGCGCGGCGCTGCGGCTCGCCAGCGTCGCCGACGGATCGAGCGCGAGCGGCAGCGGCGCGATCGCGCGGTCGACCAGCGGCGCCGCCGCGTCGATCACGAACCCCGCCAGGTCGCGCCGCCCCGATCGATCGCACGCGGTCATGAAGCCACCGAGCACGCTGTCCTGCGCCGCGCCGAGCGCGATCAACGCCTCCGGCGCCGCGATCCCCCGCTTGTCGAGCTCGGCGGCGCGCCACCGCCGCGCGAGCGCCGGGGCCAGCACCTCGACGACGATCGCCCCGGCGCCGCGGCACAGCGGGTCGAACTCGCAGCCGGTGGGACCGCCGAGCCGGTCGGCGAACCCGAGCCACGCGAGCGCCGCCGACCGCACCAGCGGCTGGGCCGCGAGCTGGGCCTGCACGGCCATCCCGGCGGTCGCGTCGAGCGCGAGATACACCATCACCTGATCGCCGAGCGTGAGCGGCATCTCCGACGCGAGCGCCTCGGCCGCGCCGCCGTCGCGCTCCGGCTCGCGGGCCCGCCCCGCCAGCACCCAGCGCAGCAGCTGCAGCGTCGCGACCGAGAACGTCAGGCCGACCGGCGCGTGGTCCTGCCAGAACCTCGCGCGCGGCGCCGCGGGCCGCCCGGTCCCCGTCGCGCTGCCGCGCCACAGCGCCGGCCACACCTGCGCCAGCGCGTCGCCGATGAGACGCGCTGCCGCCGTCGAGATCATCGGCGGCAGCGCGCGCGTCCGCCGCAGCAGCGCCCGCACGTCGGCGGGCGGTCCCGCGACCAGCGCGCGCGCGAGCGCGATCAGGTCCGCCTCGCTCGCCGCGACCCGCGCCGGCTCAGCCACGCGGCCTCGCCAGCAGGCGGTCCGCCGTCGGCCAGCCGTTGACGGTGAGCTCCTCCTTCGACAGCCGGATCTCGATCGTGTTGGCCTCGCGCATCCGCGGATCGTCGGCCGCGTACGCGCGCGTCAGGTAGTGCATTCGCTGATTCTGCGAGCCGATCCAGCGCCGGCCCGCCGGCGGCGGCGGCTCGGGCAGCTGCAGGTCATACGGGCCATCGACCAGCAGATCGATCTGCGCGAGCAGACCGGCTGCCGCCGGGCGACCCTCCAGCTGCTCGAGCGTGTAGCCGGAGAACACCATCACGGTCATCCCGAGGTCCCGCGCCGCCGCCGCGAGCGCGGCCAGCCCCGCCGCTTGCTCGAACGGCTCGCCACCCAGGAACGTGACGCCTTCCACGCCGCGCCGCCGCGCATCGGTGATCTCCGCCACCAGCGCGCCGCGCTCGACCTGCCGACCCCGCCGCTCGTCGAACATCTCGGGGTTGCAGCACCCCGCGCAGCGGATCGAGCAGCCCTGCACCCACAGCGCCCAGCGCCGGCCAGGCCCTTCGGCCGAGGTATCGGGCACGACCGCCGCAACGCGGAGCATGCAGCAGCATAGCGCGGAGCTACAATCAGCCGTGTTGGACCCGCTGGCCCCCGAGATCGAGCGGCGGTTTGCCGGCGCCCGTGGCGAACGCCTCGGTGAGATCGTCCACGCCGAGATCCCGATCGACGGAACCTGGTACCGCGCCCGGCTCAAGATGCAGCCGAGCGCCTGCGTCGTCGTCGCGCTGCCGTCGACCGATGGCTTCGAGCTCGCGCTGCGCTGGAACGACCGGTGGGCCAACGGCGACGGCGCCCCGCGCGCGGCCACGTTCGACGACAGCTTCCTGGTCGAGACCAACGACTTCGCGCTCGCGGGGGTCTGGCTCGATCACGACGTGCGCTCGGGCCTGCTCGCCTCGCGCTACGTCTCGGGCCAGCGCAGCGAGCGCAAGACCGCCGTGCTGCTCCGCGACGCCCGCTGGATCCACCAAGTCTGCAACGACGAAGTCTGCGCGTGGCGCCCCGACGGCGAGCTGTCCAGCGACCGCATGGCCGACATGCTCGCGGTCTCGCTGCTGCTCGCCAGCCGGCCGGTGCGCTGGGCCAGCGCGTTCTCCCACGCCGCCACCGCGCTCGGGGGCCGGTCCGCCGCGCGCGTCGAGGTCGGCGGCAAACCGGCGCTGCGCATCCGGCGCCGCGACGTCGAGGTCCACGTCAAGATCGTCCGCCGGCTGGGGCCGGGCGACCCGGGCCGGCTCCGCACGGTGATCAGCGCCCACCGCCTGGGCAGCGGCGGCGAGACCCTCACGCTGATCTCCGAAGGCCTGCCGCGCGCCGCCTGGCCACCGCCGGCCGACCCGAGCTGCGGCACGCTCTACATCGACGCCCACGCCGCGGCCCTGCTCGACGCCGCCCGCCCGAGCGCGACCACGGTCCGCTCCCACGACGTCGAGATCGCGTTCGACGGCGCGCTGTCCGACCATCACCGCATGGGCGCCGCGATCGAGCTCGCCGCCTGGTGGGCGCACGATGGCCACGCCCAGGGCCCGTATCGCTGATGGCCGCGCGCCGCGCGGTCGTCGATCGCCGACCTGGATCGCGTCCTCGACATCGCGATAGCTCGTCGTGAATGCCGCCGCGCCGAGCGGCGTGGTGGCCGGAGCTCGACCCGGCAATTGACAGAACTACATTAGCTCGTAGACACCGGCAGAACCGTGAACGATACTGCGGACCTACGATCGTGGGCTGTCCTGATGACGAGGAGTTTGCGGCACTTCTGTCGCACGGGGTCGACGCGCACCGGCGCGCCGAGATCCTCGATCACGCCGCCACGTGCGCGGCCTGCCGCTCGCTGATCTCCGCGCTCGCCGGCACCGATACCGCGATGCCGTCGCACGGCACGCTGCCGACCGTCGACGCGCCCGCGGCCGGGACCGGTGTGGGCGACGAGGACGACGACGCGATCCGCCGCGCCGTGGCCAGTGCGTTATTCGCGCATGATCGCAAGAGCAAGATCGGCCGCTATCAACTGCTCGAGATCGTCGGCGCCGGCGGCATGGGCGTCGTATGGGGTGCGTGGGACCCGGAGCTGGCGCGTCGCGTCGCGCTCAAGCTGGTGCATCCCCGGCTGAGCGCGGCGTGCGACCGCATCCTCGCCGAGGGCCAGGCGCTGGCGAAGCTGTCGCATCCCAACGTCGTGCCGGTCTACGACGTCGGCGTCGTCGAGGGCCAGGTCTACCTCGTCATGGAGTGGATCCAGGGCGCGACGCTGCGTGCGTACGTGAGCGCGGGCTGCTCGCGGCGCGAGCTGCTCGAGGCGTATCGCCAGGCCGGCGAGGGCCTCGCGGCCGTGCACCGCGCCGGCCTGGTCCACCGTGACTTCAAGCCCGACAACGCGATCCGCGGCGAGGACGGCCGGGTCCGCGTGCTCGATTTCGGGCTCGCCCATGGCGACGAGGAACAGGGGGCGCCGCAGCGGCTCGGCGGAACCCCGCGCTACATGCCGCCGGAGCAGGCCGCCGGCGCGCAGATCACGCCGGCGGCGGATCAGTATGCGTTCGCGGTGTCGCTGCGCGAGGCGCTGCAGTCCTCGCTGGATGCGATCTCGGCCACCACGGGCGCCCGGCCGGACAGCCCCGGAGCCCTGGAGATCACCGCGACGGCCGCGCCCGAGGCCACGCGGCTGCCGGCCTGGCTGGCCCGGATCGCCGATCGGGGCAGCGCCGCCAATCCGGCGGATCGGTTCGCGTCGATGGAGCTGCTGCTGGCCGCGCTCGCGCGCGACCCGGCGCGGATCTGGCGCCGCCGCGTGTTCGGGCTGGCCGCGGCGACCGCCGCCGTCGCCGCGTTCGTCGCGGGACGATCGCACAGCGCAGCTCCCACCCCGCCGCCGACTTGCACCGGCAGCACCGCCGAGATCGCGCAGAGCTGGAACCCGGCGGCGCGCTCGGCGGTGACCGCGCACCTCCAGCAACTCGGCGCGTATGCCGCCGGCGAGGTCACCCGACTGGGCAGCGAGCTCGATGCATACGGAACCACGTGGGCCGCCGAGCATCGCCGCGCCTGCCTCGCACACGAGCGCGGCGAGCTCCCCGCTCTATTGTACGAGCGCAGGATCGGCTGCCTCGCGCGCGGCAAAGCGGCGCTGGCAACGGTGGCCGAGCTGATGGTCTCGGTCGCCACCGACGCGTTGCCCGGGGCGCTGATCGCCGCGCGCTCGCTGCCGAGCGCTGCCGGATGTACCGCCGAGGACGCTTCGCTCGTCCCGCCGCCACCGGCCGCGGTCGCGGCGCAGGTAGCCAGCGTCGAGCGGGCGATCGCGCGTGCGCGTGTGCTCGCGATCGCCGCGCACCCCGACGCGATCTCGATCGCCCAAACCACGGTCGCGGCGGCCGAGTCCTCGGGCTACGCGCCGTCGATTGCCCGGGCCCTGCTCGTGCGCGGTCGCGCCGAGTTCGCGCTCCACGCCATCGAGAGCGTGCCGCGCGCCTCGTTCGAGCGCGCCGTCGATCTCGCGCTGCGCGGCGGTGATGACGTCGTCGCGGTGGAGGCGTATGCGCGCTTGGTCTGGGCCGTCGCGCGCTACCGGGGCGATGTGCTCGGCGAGTGGTCCGTCATGGAGGCGATCTCGGCCCGGACGGGCGCGCTCGGTCGGTTCGGCCGCGCGCTGCTCTACAACAACAAGGCGATCGCGCGAAGTACGGCCAACGATCGGCCCGGTGCCCACGCGTTGCTGCTGCAAGCGCTCGCGGCATCGCCGATCGGTGAGCCACGCGGCGACGATCTCGAGCTGACGAGCATCGCGCAGAACCTCGCGCTGTTCTCCGATGATCCGGTCGAGCGCACGTCACGCAGTCGCCAAGTCGCCGAGCGGCTCGAGGCGGCGCTCGGCGGGTTGCATCCGCGAGCCCTCCAGGCGCGGTACCTCGCCGCGACGCTGACCCGCGATCCCCAGGCTGCGGAGCAGCAATTTCGCACCGCCTGCGAGGGCTTCGAGCAACATCCCGGGCTCGCCTACGATCTCGCCGCCTGCCGCTACGAGCGCGCCTGGCTCGCCGACGATCGAGGCGACGCCGCCGCAGCGCTGGCGGCCATGCGACTCGCCGCGCGAGGCCCGCAGTCGCAGAGCGACTCGATAGCCACGACCGCGGCCAGCTACGTCGCCATCGCCGAGGGCGATCACGTCGCAGAGACCGCTGCCACCGTGCAAGCGCTCGCCGCCAAGCTGGCAGCCGCCACCCAGTTCTGGCGCCGCGGGGAGGCGGCGGACGCCGAGGTCGTCGCCGCGCTCGGCTGGCAGCGGCTCGGCCGCGCGGCGGACGCAGAGCGGTGCTGGAGCGCCGCGGTCGCACTGCTCGCATCGATCCAGCGACCGTTCTACGACCGAAGGCTCGCGCGCGCGCGCGCCGCGCTCGCGCAGCGCTGGATCTCCAGCAAGCCGGACGAGGCCCGCCGACTCGCCGCAGCCGCCCTCGCCTGGTACCGCGAAGCGGGCGGCTACGAAGCGCGGGTCGCAGAGCTCACCGGGGTCGCGGCCGCCCAATCCTCTCGCTAGGGTTACGCTCGGTCCCGCCAGGTCTACGGATTCGCGGTCACGCGAATCGCGCCGTTGAACGGTACCGGATCGGAGTCCTTGCATCGCGGCGGTGGGGTGGCACATAGCTTCGCGATCGCCTCGTTGACGTCCGCGTAGTCTGGCTTGAACAGCGCCGCACCTTGCGGAGTGGTCGGATGCATGAGGCGAGGTGTGCCGATGCAGGTCGCGCCCTTCTCGTTCCACCGCGCCTCGAGCTCCCTGGGACCCGGCCAGTAGTACGTCATTGCGTCGCCCTTCCAGTCGAGGATCTGACCACCGACCGTGAAGGGCTGGCCGGTTCCGCAGTAGTCGGCTGCGAGCATCTTCAAGGTCGTCTGGCGGTGTTGCCACGCCGCGGACGAACTCAGCGCAGGGTCCTGTGTGTGCACCGTGTTGTGGGTGAGCAGCAGCTTCGACAGGGTCTGCCCGGCGCACCCGAAGTTGAACCACCGGTCGTCGGCCGCCGGATCCATCAACATCGCCTTCGCGTCGACGCGATCCCCCTCGAACGCGACCGCCTCCACCGGCGTGAGCCCCATCAGCTCCTGCTGGGCGTAGCGCGAGTCCTTGCCCTGATCGTTGATGTACTGGAGGAGGCCTTTGATATCGCCACACAGGTTCGTGAACTTGGCGTTCTCGCTGACCGTGCCCGCCGTCCACTCGAACTCATACGCGCCGACCTGGCCGCTCGCGCCGACGAAGAACGGCAGGTCGCGCGCCGCGCTGACCCGCAGCACGTACGACTGGCCCTTCCGCACCAGCGGAATCTGCGCGCCGGACACGGCGGCGGGCGGAAGAACGCGGATTCCGTTCACGCCGCTGACGTGATTGTTCGAGACCCGCAGATCGTACCAGACGCCGCCCTGGAAGATCTGAGCGACGCCGCGCGTGCCAGTGTCGATCTGAAACCCCTCCGCGTTGGGCGCGCCATCGAGGTTCAGCTCGTGGAAGCCGAAGCTGTCGACGACGGGCGAGTTCATCCCGCAGATCACGTCCTGACACCCGCCGTCGCCCACGTACGGCGTGGCGCCCGCGGGCGCACCGGCCACCTCGCCGCCACCCATGTCTTCCGCCGCGATCCCGCACCCTGCGATCGTGAGGATCGCAACCGCCGTCGCCACCGTGCCGCTTCTGCGCTGCATGCCTGCTCCTTGGCTATTTGGACCCTTGTACGGAGTCCGCTCGGCCGAGGTGTCGCACGAAAATCGTGAACCCACCGATCGATGGTACGATCGGTCCCGCGGCGGAGCCGCTTGCACGATCTGCGCAACCGCGACGCGCTCGCCAGCGCGCCGTCGCGACCGGGTTCGAGCTGACGCGGTCCTGGCGACCCGCGAGGGCGCCCCCCCCGCGGGAGGCTGGCCTCGCCGGAGCCCTCGCATGAAAATCGCGAAAGCCGCAGAGATTTCGGGCGTCTTCGTCGGGAAACGGGTGGGTTTTGCGCTATAGAAATGACGCCGATGTCTGACGTAACTACTCCAAACATCACGCCGATCTCGATCGAAGCCGAGATGACGAGCTCGTTCATGGACTACGCCATGAGCGTCATCGTGTCGCGCGCGTTGCCCGATGCGCGCGATGGCCTGAAGCCCGTGCACCGGCGCATCCTGTTCGCGCAGCGCGGCCTCAACAACACGTACAACCGGCCGTACTTGAAGTGCGCGCGCATCGTCGGCGACGTGATCGGCAAGTACCACCCGCACGGCGACAGCGCGGTCTACGACGCCCTGGTCCGCATGGCCCAGGACTTCTCGATGCGCTACATGCTCGTCGACGGCCAGGGCAACTTCGGCTCGGTCGATGGCGACCCGCCCGCGGCCATGCGCTACACGGAGTGCCGGATGAGCCGGCTGTCGAGCGAGCTGCTCGCCGACATCGACAAGGAGACCGTCGACTGGCAGCCGAACTACGACGACAAGGAGATGGAACCCACGGTCATGCCGACCAAGGTTCCGAACCTCCTGATCAACGGCTCGTCGGGCATCGCCGTCGGCATGGCGACCAACATCCCGCCGCACAACCTCGGCGAGATCGTCGACGGCGCGCTCGCGATGATCGCCGATCCGCAGCTGACCGACGACGAGCTGATCCGGCTGATCCCGGGGCCCGATTTTCCGACCGGCGGCGTGATCCAGGGCCGGGTCGGCATCCTGTCGGCGCTGCGCACCGGGCGCGGCACGATCAACGTGCGCGGCGTCGCCCACGCCGAGGAGATCCGCAAGGACCGCAACGCGATCATCGTCACCGAGCTGCCCTACATGGTGAACAAGTCGCGCTGGATCGAGACCTGCGCCGACATGGTCCGCGACAAGAAGCTCGAGGGCATCAGCGATATCCGCGACGAGTCGGATCGCACCGGCACCCGCGTCGTGTTCGAGCTCAAGCGCGACGCCGACGACAAGGTCGTGCTGAACAACCTGTTCAAGTACAGCCAGCTGCAGACCTCGTTCTCGGTCAACATGCTGGCGATCGTCGACGGCCGCCCGGTGCTGCTGTCGCTGCGCCGCGCGCTGCAGGTGTTCATCGAGCACCGCCGCGACGTCGTCACCCGCCGCACGCTGTTCGATCTGCGCGAGGCGCGGGCCCGCCGCGAGATCGTCGAGGGCCTCGGGCTCGCCGTCATCAACATCGACCGCGTCATCGAGATCATCCGGTCGAGCAAGGACACCGACGAGGCCAAGGCGCGGCTCATCGCCGAGCGCATGGCCGGGCTCGGCGGCTTCCTCGAGCGCGCCGGGCGCCCGGCCGAGGAGGTCGACGCGGCCAACGCCCGCGGCTTCGTGTTCCTGAGCGGCCGCCAGGCCCAGGCGATCCTCGACATGCGGCTCGGCCGGCTGACCGGCCTCGAGCGCGAGAAGCTCGAGGCCGAGTACAAGGAGCTCTGGCAGCTCACCGATTACCTCGAGGGCCTGCTCGCCGACGAGTCCAAGCTGATGGCCGCGATCACCGACGAGCTGCGCCAGATCCGCGCCGACTTCGCCGACCCGCGCCGCACCCGGATCGTCGACGCCGAGGGCGAGATCCTGACCGAGGAGCTGATCGATCAGGAGGATATGGTCGTCACCCGGACCCACCGCGGCTACATCAAGCGAACGCCGGCCGACGAGTACGAGGCCCAGGGCCGCGGCGGCCGCGGCATCACCGGCGCGGCGTCGACCGAGGGTGACTTCATCGTCGACATGTTCGCGGCGTCGACCCACGACCACGTGCTGTTGTTCACCGACAAGGGCCGGGTGTACTACAAGAAGGTGTTCGAGCTACCCGAGGGCTCGCGCACCGCCAAGGGCCGCGCGATCGTCAACGTGCTCGATCTGCAGGAGGCCGAGCAGGTCGTCGCGATGCTGCCGTTCACCGAGTTCCGCGCCGATACCTGCGTGTTCTTCGCGACCCAGTCGGGCACGGTCAAGAAGACCGAGCTGTCGCAGTTCGAGAACGTGCGGCAGAGCGGCATCAAGGCGATCACGATCGAGGAGGGCGATCGGCTGATCAAGGCCGAGCTCACCACCAAGGCGCACGACGTGCTGCTGACCTCGGCCAAGGGGTTCGCCGTGCGATTCAAGGAGGACCGGGTGCGGCCGATGGGGCGCACGGCGTCCGGCGTCCGCGGCATCTCGCTGCGCGGCGACGATCGCCTGGTCGGCATGTGCACGTTCATGCGCGACGACGCGGCGGCCACGCTCATCACCGTGTGCGCCCGCGGCTACGGCAAGCGCACCGCGCTCGCCGACTACCCGACCAAGAACCGCGGCGGCAAGGGCGTGATCTCGATCAAGACCACCGCGCGCAACGGCCAGGTCTCGGCGGTGCGGATCGTCACCGATGACGATCACCTGATCCTGATCTCGGACCGCGGCAAGCTGATCCGGCTGCGGGTCGGCGAGATCAAGGTCCAGGGCCGCGCCACGCAGGGCATCCGGCTGATCCGGCTCGACGACGGCGAGTACGTGGCGGCGATCGAGCGGCTGGCCGAGCCGGCCGAGACCTCCGGGATCGCCGAGGCCGCGCCGATCGAGGCGGTCGAGGATGGCGACACCGTGCCCAACGACAGCCTCGAGGACGAGGCCGGCGACGACGAAGCGGGCGACGACGAGGCCGGCGACGACGAGGCAGACGACGACGCCGAGTCGTGAAAGCGGTAGGCTCGCGGCGATGCCGACCCACCGCAGCCAGTCCATCTTCGAGCGTGCCCGCGCCATCATTCCCGGCGGCGTGAACTCGCCGGTCCGAGCGTGCCGCTCGGTCGGCGCCGACCCGGTGTTCATCGCCAGGGGCGAGGGCGCGCGGATCACCGACGCCGACGGCAACGAGTACATCGACCTGATCGGCAGCTGGGGGCCGCTGATCCTCGGCCACGCCAACCGCGAGCTCGCCGAGACGATCACCGAGTGGCTCGCGCGGGGCACCACGTTCGGCGCGCCGACCGAGGTCGAGGTCCGGTTCGCCGAGGCGCTGCGCGCCGCGGTGCCGTCGATGGAGATGGTGCGCGCGGTGTCGTCGGGCACCGAGGCGACGATGAGCGCGCTCCGGCTGGCCCGCGGGTTCACCGGCCGGTCGAAGATCATCAAGGCCGACGGCGGCTACCACGGCCACGCCGACTGCCTGCTGGTCGCCGCCGGCTCCGGCGCGGCCACGCTGGGCATCCCGGGCTCGGCCGGCGTGCCCGAGGGCGCGGCGCGCGATACGATCGTCGTCCCGTACAACGACCTGCCCGCGGTCGAGCGCGCGCTGGCCGCCGGCGACGTCGCCGCGGTGATCATCGAGCCGGTCGCCGGCAACATGGGCCTCGTGGTCCCCGCGCCCGGCTACCTCGAGGGCCTGCGCGCGCTGACCGCCAGGCACGGCACCGTGCTGATCTTCGACGAGGTGATGACCGGGTTTCGGGTCGCGTTCGGCGGCGCCCAGGCGCGCTACGGGATCGCGCCGGATCTGACGACGATCGGCAAGATCATCGGCGGCGGGCTGCCTGCCGCGGCGTTCGGCGGCCGCGCCGAGATCATGCAGAAGCTCGCGCCGCTCGGGCCGGTCTACCAGGCCGGCACGCTGAGCGGCAACCCGCTGGCGATGGCCGCCGGGCTCAAGGCGATCGAGATCCTGGCGCGACCGGGGACCTACGAGCGGCTCGAGCAGCTCGGCAAGAAGCTCGGAGACGGGTTCGCCCAGGCGGCCGAGGCGGCCGGGGTCCCCGCGGTCGTCAACCGTGTAGGCTCGATGCTTACCTTGTTCTTCGCCCCGGGTGCGGTGACGGATTACGCCACCGCCAAGGCGGCCGACACCACCCGGTTCGGAGCATTCTTCCGCAACATGCGGGATCGCGGGGTGTTTTTACCTCCATCGCAGTTCGAGGCGATGTTCGTGAGCCTCGCCCACACCGACGCGGACATCGATCAGATCGTGGCGGCAGCGCGCGCCTCGCTCGCTGGTTGATCCCGGGGGGGGGATCGATCTCCCCCGTGGCGGAATGGGATCGATTGACCTTGGAAAATCAGGGTGCTATGAGGGCGCCGTTGAAGCCTTCCGTGCCTGCTCATAGCGGCGAGATGTCGCAGGATTCGGAGCACGCGCGCGCGCATCGAAGCGGCGTGGCAACGAACGGCGTCGATCCCCGCTTCGATCCCGGCCCCGGCCCCCGGCCGGTCGCGGCGCTGCGGCCGGCGATCGACCCCGCGGCGCGGGCGTCCAGGCGGCTGTACCACGGGCTGTCGGCCAGCGCGGCCGGCCTCGAGCTCGGCATCTCGGTCGGCCTCGGCGCGCTGTTCGGCAGCTACCTCGACGGCCGGTTCGGCACCGCGCCGTGGATGATGCTGGCGTTCCTCGTCATCGGCGTGATCGCGGGGTTCCGCGGCGTGCTCCGCGCGGTGGCGCGGGCCGACAAGGCGGCCGCCCATGACTAGCGCCGCGAGCCAGGGTTCCGGCCCGAGCATGCGCCGGATCGAGCGGATCAACTACGCGATCGGCGCGATCGTCATCGCGGGCGCCGCGCTGACCCAGCCCCGGCACATCGCGCTCGGCCTGTGCGTCGGGATCCTGCTCACCTGCGCCAACTTCTTCGTGCTCCGCAAGCTGGTCACCAAGTGGACCCGCGAGGCACAGACCGGCAACGACCGGGGCAACACCGCGCTGCTGATGCTCCCCAAGATGATCGGCCTCATGGGCGCGGTGGCGATCGCCGTCGTGTTCCTGAGGGTCGACGTCATCGCGTTCACGGCCGGTTACTCGATCTTCATCGTCTCCATCATCATCGAAGCAACCTACAGCTCGCTGCGTACTGCCGACAGCGAGCCCACCGAGCCCGACGAGCATCATCATGGGTGAACACGGCACTTGGTTCGATTACCTCAACCGCTTCGACTGGTGGCGACACCTCGACAGCTGGGCGAAGAGCAAGCTGCAGCGCCACGCGATGCTCAGCATGTTCGATACCGGCTGGACGCTGACCCACGTCCTGGTCGCGCTGCTCGTCATCGCGTTCACCGCGTGGGGCGCGCGGGCGTTCTTCCGCGGCACGCAATCGGCCGACCACGGGCTGGTCCCGCCGCGCACGATGAACCTGCGCAACTTCTTCGAGTACCTGGCCGAGAGCATCTACGGCTCGGTCGAGGGCGCGATGGGCGAGGAGCACGCCGCGCGGTTCTTCCCGCTGATCGGCGCACTGGGCCTGTTCATCCTGTTCAGCAACCTCATCGGTCTGGTTCCCGGCTTCATCGCGCCGACCGATACGCTGAAGACCAACGCCGGCATCGCGATCCTGGTGTTCGTCATGACGCACTACTACGGCGTCAAGGAGCACGGCCTGGCGTACTTCAAGCACTTCCTGGGGCCGAGCCCCGCGCTGGCGCCGCTGATGCTGCCGATCGAGCTGGTCAGCCACTTCGCCCGCCCGCTGTCGCTGATGGTCCGCCTCATGGGCAACATGATGGCCGACCACAAGGTCGTGTTCTCGTTCTTCGCGCTCATCCCGCTCTTCGTGCCGCTGCCGTTCATGCTGCTCGGCCTCCTGGTCTGCCTCATCCAGGCGCTCGTGTTCTGCACGCTGACGATGGTCTACATCAGCATGGCGATCGAGCACGAAGAACACTGATCAGCGCCACGCGCCGGCCGTCCCGGCGTTTTCAACCTCCCCGGCTTTACCGATCCTCCAAATCGAGCTAACAACCCACCGCCTCGCGCGCCCCGACTCAAGGAGACCCTCTATGCAGCGCACCATCAAGATCCTGTCCTCGCTAGCGACCCTCGTCGTCGTCCTCGGCTTCTCTTCGCTCGCGTTCGCGCAAGGCGCCGACGCGACCGCGATCAAGACGCAGGGCCTCGCGAGCAACTACGGCGTGATCGCGCTCGCCGCCGGCCTCGGCATCGGCATCGCCGCGCTCGGCGGCTGCCTCGGCCAGGGCCGCGCTGCAGCGGCCGCGCTCGACGGCATCGCCCGCAACCCCGGCGCCGCGGGCCAGATCCGCGGCCCGATGATCCTCGGCCTCGCGCTGATCGAGTCGCTCGTCATCTACGCGCTCATCATCGCGTTCATCCTCGCGTTCAAGGTCGGCAACTAGCCCATTCGCGCGCGAGCAACGTGGGAGCGGCCGCAAGGCCGCTCTTTTGCGTTTTCGGCCGGTCCGCGTCGTGGTTTTCGGGGTGGGTACGACGTACGACCTGCAAATCAACTTGCGGTCGGGGTTGTCCTTGGAGGACCCTTTTCCGGCATGTCCGAGGTGGAGCTAAAGTCGGGCGAGCTGGACCTCAAGGGCAAGTCGACGATCGAGATCCTCGCCCAGATCGACCTGTTCAATGGCGTGCCCTACACCCACCTGCGGCGGGTCGTCGATATCGGCCTCGAGGAGCAGTACAAGGCCTCGGCCACGATCTTCGCGGAGGGCGCGCCCGGCGACAAGTTCTACCTGATCGTCGACGGCGCGGTGCGGATCAGCCGGATCGTCCCCGGGATGGGCGAAGAAGCGCTCGCGGTGCTGCGGCCCGGCGCGTACTTCGGCGAGATGTCGCTGATCGAGGACGCGTCGCGGTCCGCCACCGCGGTGTGCCACGAGCGCTGCCGGCTGTTCGTCGTCAACCGCAAGGACCTCGAGGACCTGCTGTTCGTCGACCGCGATCTCGCCTACGAGCTGCTATGGAACTGGGTGCGCACGCTGTCGCGCCGGCTGCGCGCCACCAACGACAAGATGACCTTCCTCGCCACCACCTCCAAGTTCTGATGCGCCGCTCGTGCTCGGTCGCGCCGCTCGCCGGGCTGGCCGTGTGGCTCGCGCTCGCCGCGAGGGCAGCCCCGGCCCGCGCCGAGCCGCTCCCGTCGGGCAGCATGGGCGTCATGTTCGGCGCCGGCGCCGGCACCGGCCGCTACGCCCACCAGCTCGGCCTCGGCTACTACCAGTTCGGCGCGCAGGCCGCGTGGCAGCCGATGGCCACCGAGCGCAGGTTCGGCTGGTCGCTCAAGTGGTCGTTCCTATTCGGCACGATGTACCAGGCCGAGGCCGCGCGCATCGATCTCTACCTGCGCACGCTGCAGATGGACTTCATGGCGGGAATCCGGTTCCGGCCCGGCGTGAGCCCCACGCGCTACCTGGCGCTGCGCGGCGGGGTCGAGCTGTTCCGCACCAACGAGCTGATCGCGCCGACCAATCAGCGCGCGTTCGTCGGGCCGGTCGCGGCGGCCGCGTTCGAGCAATATGCGTTCGGCGCGATCTTGTTCAACGTCGACGTGCGTTATGGCCTGATCGGATCGGGGCCCACGGAGATCGCGGCGCTGGTCGGCGCTTCCATCAGCGTGCGGTAGGCCGCGTGCGGTAGCATCGGTCGATGCCGGCGCTGGTCACCGAGCGGCTCCGCCTCGTGCCGATCACCCTCGACGCGATCGAAGCCGTGCTCGATCACGACCAGCCGCGCGCCGAGGCAGCGGTCGGCGCCCGGTTTCCGGCTGCGTGGCCGACCGACAAGCTGCTCGACGTCGGGTTTCCGTTCTCGCGCGCGCAGATCCGCGCCGCTCCGGACCACAAGCTCTGGGGCGACTCGCTCGTGCTGCTGCGCGACGAGCCGCGCGTGGTCGGCAGCGTGGTGTTCCACGGCTGGCCCACCGACGGCGTGGCCGAGATCGGCTACAGCATCGAGCCGGACTCGCGCGGCAACGGCCTGGCGATCGAAGCGACCCGCGCGTGCGTCGCCTGGGCGTTCGCACAGGCGGGCATCCGGGCGGTCCAGGCCACCACCTTCCCCTGGCACATCGCGTCGATCGCCGTGATCCGCCACCTCGGCATGCGGCAGGTCGCCACCCGCGAGCACGACTCGCTCGGCGAGCTGCTGGTGTTCGAGCGCCGGGGCAGCGCCGCGCGGTGACCTACCGGCGCTTGCGGCGCACCGCGACGACCACGCCGAGCGCCAGCACCATCGCGCCGACGCCCGCGGTCCCGGCACCGCCGCCCGCGTCGCAGCAGCCGCCGCCTGGCTCGGGCCAGCACGCGCCGACGCTGCCGTGGGTCTGCAGGCACTCGAAGCCGCCCGGGCACGACGCGCTGTCGCCGACGCTGCACGTCAACGAGCAGCGCTTGCCATCCTGGTTGCTCTCGGCGCACTGCGCCGACTCGCAGTCGGCCGACGTGGTGCACAGCGTGCCGAGGCCGGTCGGGCTGAACGGCTGCGCGATGCAGCGGTGCGCAAAGCATATCTGCTGGCTGCTGCAGTCCGCGTCGCCGAGGCAGCCCGCCAGCTCGGGCACGTGCTCGAGCAGGAACGCCTGCTCGACGTCGACCCGGGTATCGGCGCCGAACTCGGCGCAGTTCTGGTCGCCGAACGACGTCACGCCGACGATCGTCTGCCTGCCCGCGATCCGGGCGAGCGCCGGGCCGCCCGAATCGCCCGCGCACGTCCCCTTGTTGTCCTTCTGCGAGAAGCACAGGAGGTTGGTATCGGCGCCCACGCTGATGCTCGGGCACGAGATCGACGTCCGGCCCGGCAGCTCGAACTGCAAGCCCACCGTGCCGTTGCCGGCGGTCTCGGTGCTGCCGTAGCCGACCACGGTCACCACGGTGCCGACCGGCGCCATCGCCGCGTCGAGGTTGATCGCGACCGGCGCGATGTCGACCACCGGGTGCGCGAGATGGATGAGGCCGATGTCGTTGGAGCCCAGCCGCGCCTTGTTGAACAAGGGGTCCTTGAACGTGGCGATCGCGGTGGCGACCGTACCCGGATCGTCGAGCACCGCGAGCGTGCCGAAATGCACCCGCACCGCCGCGGTGACCAGGTCCTGCGACGCCAGATCGAGCGTCGCCGGATCGACACAGTGCCCCGCGGTCAGCACCCACGACGGCGTGATCAGCGTGCCGGTGCACAGGCTGCTGTTGATCGTGAGCGCGACCACCGCGGGGTACTCGCCCTGCGTGGTCGCCGCGCCGCCGATGATCGACACCGGTGGGCCATCCGGCGCGGCCACGGCCGCCCCCGGCGCCGCCGCGAGCACGACCCCGACCGACCACCGAGCGATCGCTCGGAGCCGGCGCGCCGTCGCCGAAACGCGGGACCCAGCGTCCTGCACTAGCGCAGCTTGGCCGGGCCCCGGCCCGGCGTCTCGCGTTGCCACGTACCCGATTTGCCGCCGCGCTTCTCGTCGAGCCGGATCTCCGAGATCACGATGGCCCGGTCGATCGCCTTGCACATGTCGTAGATCGTCAGCGCCGCGGCCGAGACCGCCGCCAGCGCTTCCATCTCGACCCCGCTGCGGTCGAACGCGCGCACCGTCGCCATGATGTAGACGGCGTTGTTGGCGACCCGCAGATCGACGTCGACCCCGGTGAGCCGCAGAGGATGGCACAGCGGAATAATATCCGATGTTCGCTTCGCCGCCTGGATCGCGGCGATCCGGGCCACACCCAGCACGTCGCCCTTGCCGATCGTGCCGGCCCTCACAGCGTTCGCGGTCTCGAGCTCCATCGTGACCACGCCGCTCGCGATCGCGACGCGCTCGGTCTCTGGCTTGGCGCCGACGTCGACCATGTGGGCGGCGCCGGCGTCGTCGAAGTGCGTCAAGCCGAACGCGGACGCCGGCTGGGGCAGTGGGGTCTTGCGCCGGGTCACTCGACGGTCACAGACTTCGCGAGGTTGCGCGGCTGGTCGATATCGGTGCCCTTGAAGTCGGCCACGTAGTACGCCAGCAGCTGGAGCGGAAGCACGCTCAGGATCGGCTGGAGCTCGATCGCGCTGTCCGGGATCAAGATCACATCGTCGGCGTGGCCGCCGATCTCGGCGTCGCCCTTGGTCGCGATCGCGAGCACCTTGCCCTGGCGCGCGCGCACCTCGGCGAGGTTCGAGACGACCTTCTCGTAGTGCGGCCCGCGCGGGACGATCACCACCACCGGCAGCGTCTCGTCGATCAGCGCGATCGGCCCGTGCTTCATCTCGCCGGCCGGGTAGCCCTCGGCGTGGATGTACGAGATCTCCTTCAGCTTGAGCGCGCCCTCGAGCGCGATCGGGTACTGGGCGCCGCGGCCGAGGAACAGAAACCCGATCGCGTGGCCGTAGCGCCGGGCCAGCACCTGGAGCTGCGCGCCGCTCTCGACGACGTCGCGCATCTTGTTGGGCAGCTGGGTCAGCTCGGCGAGCAGCTCGCGGGCGCGCTCGCGGGGCAGCGTGCCAGTGCGGCGGCCGAGGTAGATCGCGAGCAGCGTCATCGCGATCAGCTGGGTGGTGAACGCCTTGGTCGACGCCACGCCGATCTCGGGGCCGGCGTGCGTGTAGAACGCGTGGTCCGCGAGCCGCGCGATCGACGACTCGACGACGTTGGAGATCGCCAGGATCTGCGCGCCCTTCTTCTTGGCCTCGCGGATCGCCTCCATCGTGTCGAGCGTCTCGCCCGACTGGCTGACCGCGACCACCAGGTCGCCGGGCCCCACGATCGGATCGCGGTAGCGAAACTCCGACGCCACGTCGACCTCGACCGGGATCCGCGCCATGTTCTCGACCAGGAACTCGCCGACCAGCGACGCGTGGAACGACGTGCCGCACGCGATGAAGATGATCCGCTTGATCTGCTTGACGTCGAGGTCGATGCCGTCGAGCACCACGTCGTCGTGCTCGAGGTCGATCCGGCCGACCAGCGTATCCGCGACCGCGCGGGGCTGCTCGTGGATCTCCTTCAGCATGTAGTGCTTGTAGCCGCCCTTCTCGGCCTGGACCGCCGACCACGTGATCGTCTTGGGCTCGCGGACGTGCGGCTTGCCCTCGAAGTCGGTGATCTGCACGCCCTGCCGGGTGACGGTCACCATCTCGCCCTCGTCGATGAAGATCACGCGGCGGGTCTCCGACAAGATCGCGGTGACGTCGGACGCGACGTAGTTCTCGCCGTCGCCCAGGCCGACCACGAGGGGCGAGCTGTTCTTGGCGGCGACCAGCGTGCCGGGCTCCTTGTCGCTCATCACGACGAACGCGAAGCTGCCGCGGACCTTGGCCAGCGAGCGGCGCACCGCGATCGTCAGATCCGGCGCCCCGGCGATCATCGCGCGCTCGACGAGGTGGGCGAAGATCTCGGTGTCGGTCTCCGACGAGAACTGCGCCCCGAGCGCGACCAGCTCGGCGCGCAGCGCCAGGTGGTTCTCGATGATGCCGTTGTGGATCACGGTCACCGGGCCCGACCGGTGGGGGTGGCTGTTCTCGTCCGAGGGCCGGCCGTGCGTCGCCCACCGGGTATGGCCCATGCCGATCGTGCCGGGCGCCGGGTGCTTGGTCAGCTTGTCCTCGAGCGCCGACAGCTTGCCGCGGCACCGCACCACGCGGGCGCGGCCATCGCCGCTGCCGGCAGGGTCGAGGACCGAGACGCCCGCGGAGTCATACCCGCGATATTCGAGCTTGCGGAGCCCGCCGACCAGGATCGGCGTCGCTTGCCTTGTGCCTACGTATCCAATGATGCCGCACATATTGATTCCTATTTGCGCGGGGTCGCTTGCGGGTTTTGTGCCGACCCCTTGGCGGGGCTGGGTGCCTCGTCGGCATCGTCCGCCGGCTCGACGCCAGCCAGCTCATCGGCGTCCGGCGCCTGGTACGCCATCAACCTGGGCGCATCGACGGGCAGGCTGCCACCGGCGTGGGTGCACGCGCTGGCCCCTCCCAACGCGCTCAGCACGCCTACCGAGTTCACGACCATGACCACCACAGCTCGGATCCGCATCGCGCGAGACGGTAACACGGCCCGGCCGCGCTGAGATCTTCCCCATCGCGCGCCCGGGCCGGCGCGCCGACCGAGCGGGAATGTCGCACTGTGGCTGAAACTGCCCGGCGCGCGGCGCGGTCCACGATCCCCTCCAACCTGGGCCCGCCACGAACGAGGCGGTCTCGCCGCGTCCGGACATCTCGGGGCCGGACAACTTCGTAAGGGGAACCTACGACCGGCCTCGCGCGATCGGCTTTCCGCCGCGCCCAGCCTCTGACACGATTCCACTTCACCGCGGCAAGACGCTGCGCAGCGAGGACCGATGCCCGCGATCTTGAAGCAGCTGTTTTCCAGCGAAGGCTTCATGCCCCACGGGCACTGCTACCTGTGGCGCCCCGATCTGGTCTGGCTGCACGTGGTCTCGGACGCGCTGACCGCACTGGCCTACACCTCGATCCCCTTCACCCTGCTCTACTTCGTCTACCGGCGCCGCGACGTACCGTTCCACGGCATCTTCGTGAGCTTCGGCGTCTTCATCATCGCGTGCGGCACCACCCACGTCATGGAGATCTGGACCCTCTGGACCCCGGTCTACTGGTTATCCGGAGTCATCAAGGCGATCACGGCGATCGCCTCGATCTCGACCGCGATCTTTCTCATCAAGCTGGTCCCCCGCGCGCTCACCATCCCGACCCCCCTGCAGCTGGCCAAGGCGCACGAGGAGGCGATCCGCCGCCTCGAGCACCAGCGCGAGGCCGACGCCAAGTTCCGGGGCCTGCTCGAGGCCGCCCCCGACGCCATGATCATCGTCGACGAGCGCGGCCGCATCGTGCTGGTCAACGCCGAGACCGAGCAGATGTTCGGCTACCCGCGCGCCGACCTGCTCGGCCAGCAGGTCGAGAACCTGCTCCCCGAGCGGTTCCGCGCCCTCCACGCCCGGGACCGCGCGCGCTACTTCGCCGGCACGGGCGCGCGCCGCATCACGGCCAGCGGCCAGCGGCTCACGGGCCTGCGCAGCGACGGCACCGAGTTCCCGGCCGACATCACGATCAGCCCGCTCAAGACCCGCGAAGGCCTCCTGGTCTCCGCCTCGATCCGCGACGTCACCGACCGCACCCGCGCCGAGGAGGCGCTGCGCCGCGCCAAGAACGACGCCGAGGCCGCCAACGCCGAGCTCGAGGCCTTCAGCTACTCGGTCGCCCACGACCTGCGCACGCCGCTCCGCACGATGAGCGGCTACAGCACGGCCGTCCTCGACGATTACGGCGACCGGCTCGACGCGACCGCCAAGCGCCAGCTCGCCCTCATCGTCGCCGGCGCCCAGCGCATGAGCGACATCATCGACGCCCTGCTCTCGCTGTCGCGGCTCACCCGCGTCGAGCCGCGCCGCGAGCTGGTCGACCTGACCGAGATGGCCCACGCGGTCATGCGGCAGCTGCGCGCCAGCGAGCCGGCTCGTGTGGTCGACTTCGTGGCCGACGAGGGCCTCGTGGTCCACGGCGACCCCCAGCAGCTGCGTCTGGTCCTCGAGAACCTCCTGGGCAACGCCTGGAAATTCACCGGCAAACAGCCGGCGGCGCGCGTCGAGCTCGGCCGCCAGGCGATCAACGGCGCCGACGCCTACTACGTCCGCGACAACGGCGCCGGCTTCGACATGTCGGCGGTCGACAAGCTGTTCGCCCCCTTCGGCCGCCTCCACTCCCAGAGCGAATTCGCGGGCACGGGCATCGGCCTGGCCACCGTCCACCGCATCGTCCGCCGTCACGGCGGCAAGGTCTGGGCCCAGAGCGCACAGGCCGAGGGCGCCACCTTCTGCTTCACCCTGCCGGCCGCGTCCGCCGCCGCCGGGGCCCGCGCTCCATGATCCTGCTCGTCGAAGACAACGAGGACGACGAGGCGCTCACCCTGCGCGCGTTCAAGAAGAACAAGATCCTCAACCAGGTCGTCGTCGCCCGCACCGGCGAAGAGGCCCTCGATTTCCTCTTCGGCACGGGCACCTACACGGGCCGCGACGTCACCAAGCTCCCCCTGGTCGTGCTCCTCGACCTGAACCTCCCCAAAGTCGACGGCCTCGAGGTCCTCCGCCGGGTCCGGGCCGACGAACGCACCAAGCTCCTCCGGGTCGTCGTCCTCACCTCCTCCAAGCAAGACGAGGACATCGTCACGAGCTACGCCCTGGGCGCCAACAGCTACGTCCGCAAGCCGGTCGACTTCTCGCAGTTCGTCGATGCGGTCCGCCAGCTCGGGCTATACTGGCTGGTGATCAACCACGCGGCGCCGCCGGTGCTGCCGGGCTGACGACCGCGCCGGCTAGCGCCGCGCGTAGTTCTGCAGCGAGGTGACCCGGAGGTCGCCGCGCTTGGCGACCGCGATCGCTTCGAGCGCGGCGCGCGCCCCGCGCAGCGTGGTCTGGTAGGCGATGCCGTTCATCAGCGCGGCGCGCCGCAGCGAGACCGAGTCCTGGATCGCCTGGGCGCCCTCGGTGGTGTTGATCACCAGCGCGATCTCGCGGTTGTCGAGAGCGTCGACGCAGTGCGGCCGGCCCTCGGCCACCTTGTTGATGCCGCGCACGGTCAGGCCGGCGGCGCGCAGCACCGCGGCGGTGCCGTGGGTCGCGAGCAGGTCGAAGCCGAGGTTGTGCAGCCGGCGCGCGATCTCGATCGCGGCGGGCTTGTCGGCCTCGCGCACCGAGAGGAACGCGGTGCCGCTGGTCGGCACGCGCCCGCCCGAGGCGATCCAGCTCTTCATGAACGCGCGGGCGAAGTCGCTATCGATCCCCATGACCTCGCCGGTCGACCGCATCTCCGGCCCGAGGATCGTGTCGACCCCCTCGAACTTGACGAACGGAAACACGACCTCCTTGACCGAGACGTGGCGCGGCTCGACCTCGACCATCCCGAGGTCGGCGAGCGTGCGGCCGGTCATCACCTTGGCGGCGATCTTCGCCAGCGGCACGCCGATCGCCTTGCTGACGAACGGCACGGTGCGCGATGCCCGGGGGTTGACCTCGAGCACGAACACGTCGCCGGCGTGGATCGCGAACTGGGTGTTCATGAGGCCCACGACCTGGAGCTCGGTGGCGAGCATCCGGGCCTGGCGCTTGACCTCGTCGATGATATCGGCGGGCAGCGAGTAGGGCGGCAGCGCGCACGCCGAGTCGCCGGAGTGGATGCCGGCCTCCTCGATGTGCTCCATGACCCCTCCGACCACGACCGCGCCGGTGTGATCGGCGACCACGTCGACGTCGAGCTCGACCGCGTCGGCGAGGAACTCGTCGATCAGCAGCGGAAAGCCGACCGTGAACGACTCGTCGCGGCCGCCCGCGCTCGAGCTCCCCGTGCCCATCACGCGCGCGAAGTAATCCTCGAGGCCGCGCGCGTCGTACACCCGCTCCATCGCGCGGCCACCGAGCACGTAGCTCGGCCGCACCATCACCGGGAACCCGATCGCCGCGGCTTCGCGGCGCGCCTCTTCGAGGCTGCGCGCGATGCCCCAGCGCGGCGCGTGCAGCCCGAGCTTGGCCATCACCGCGCCGAACCGCTCGCGATCCTCGGCGCGATCGATCGCGTCGGCGCTGGTCCCCAGGATCGGCACGCCGGCCTCGGCGAGCGCGACCGCGAGCTTGAGCGGGGTCTGGCCGCCGAACTGGACGATCACGCCCCACGGCTTCTCGACGTCGCAGATCGCGAGCACGTCCTCGAGCGTGAGCGGCTCGAAGTACAGGCGATCCGACGTGTCGTAGTCGGTCGACACGGTCTCCGGGTTACAGTTGACCATGATCGACTCGATGCCCTCCTCGCGCAGCGCCATCGCGGCGTGGACGCAGCAGTAGTCGAACTCGATGCCCTGGCCGATCCGGTTGGGGCCGCCGCCCAGGATGATCACCTTGCGGCGGTCCGACGGCCGGGCCTCGCACTCGTCCTCGTACGACGAGTAGAAGTACGGCGTGAACGACTCGAACTCGGCGCCGCAGGTATCGACCCGCTTGTAGACCGGGCGGACGTGGGCCGCGTGGCGGGCCGCGCGGACCTGGCGTTCCGTCGAGCCGGTGAGCGCCGCGATCCGGCGATCGGAGAGCCCCAGCCGCTTGAGCCGCCGCAGCTCGGCGCCCGGCGCCGCCGGTTGCCCGGACTGCCCGGACTGAATGACCGTGTCCAGCGCGACGCCGCTGAGCGACCGCTCCGCGCTGGCGATCGCGTGGACGTGATCGAGGAACCACGGGTCGATCCGCGTCAGCTCGTGGGCGCGCTCGATCGTGAGGCCGAGCTGGAAGCCGCGTCCGACCTGGTAGAGCCGGTCGGGCGACGCGATGCTGATCGCGCGCTCGATCGCGGCGAGATCGTTGCCCAGCGCCGCCATCGGCAGATCGAACCCGGCGCGCCCGGTCTCGAGCGACCGGATCGCCTTGCCGAGCGCCTCGCGGAACGTGCGGCCGATCGCCATCGCCTCGCCGACCGACTTCATCTGCGGCCCGAGCACCGGGCTGGCCGACGGGAACTTCTCGAACGCGAAGCGCGGCCACTTGACCACCACGTAGTCGATCGTCGGCTCGAACGAGGCCGGCGTGACCCGCGTGATGTCGTTGTCGAGCTCGTCGAGCGTGTAGCCGATCGCCAGCTTGGCGGCGATCTTGGCGATCGGGAACCCGGTCGCCTTCGAGGCCAGCGCGCTCGACCGCGAGACCCGGGGGTTCATCTCGATGACCAGCATGCGGCCGGTCTTCGGATCGACCGAGAACTGCACGTTGCTGCCGCCGGTGGTCACGCCGATCTCGCGCATGATCGCGATCGCGGCGTCGCGCATGCGCTGGTACTCCTTGTCGGTCAAGGTCATCGCCGGCGCGACGGTGATCGAGTCGCCGGTGTGGACGCCCATCGGATCGAGGTTCTCGATCGAGCAGACGATCACCGCGTTGTCCTTGGCGTCGCGTACGACCTCGAGCTCGTACTCCTTCCAGCCCAGGACGCTCTCCTCGATCAGGATCGAGTGGACCGGCGACTGGTCGAGGCCGAACTGGACCATGCGGTCGAACTCGCCGCGGTTGTAGGCGATGCCGCCCCCCGAGCCGCCCATCGTGAACGACGGCCGCAGGATCGCGGGGAACCCGATCTCGTCGATGCACGCCCGCGCTTCGGCGACGCTGTGGACCATGGTCGAGCGCGGGCACGACAGGCCGATCCGCGTCATCGCCTGCTTGAACAGCTCGCGATCCTCGGCCATCTCGATCGTGGCGACCGTGGCGCCGAGCAGCTCGACGTTGTGCTTGGTGAGCAGCCCCGCCTTGCTCGCCGCCATGGCGAGGTTGAGGCCGGTCTGGCCACCGAGGGTCGGCAGGATCGCGCTGACCTTCTCTTGCGCGAGCACCTTGTCGAGGACTTCCACGGTGAGCGGCTCGACGTACGTGGCGTCGGCCAGCTCGGGGTCGGTCATGATCGTCGCCGGGTTGGAGTTGATGAGGACGACGCGCAGGCCTTCTTCGCGAAGCGCCTTGCACGCCTGGGTCCCCGAATAATCGAACTCGCAGGCCTGGCCGATCACGATCGGCCCCGACCCGATGATCAGCACCGACTCGAGATCCTTGCGCTTCGGCATCGGCGCACGTGTACCACACCGCCGGCCGATCGATCAGCTGCCGCCCGCTGCCCCCGTCACGATGTCGCCATGATGTCGCATGACGCTCGCCGCGGCGGGATCACCGCTTCTTGAGGATGCCGCCATCGACCCGGAACCCGTCGCCGAGCGGCCCGGTGAGCGCCGCCGCGACCGCCGCGGCCTGATCGCCGAGCGGCGCCTTGCAGGTCGCCAGCACGTCTGCGATCGTCCGCTTGATCCGGCCTGACTCTTCCTCGGGCCGCAGCAGCGCGGCGATCAGGGGCTTGGCGATCTTGTCCGGCTCGCGGGTCGCCATGCCATCGATCGCGGCGAACCGCACGTTCTCATCGAAGTCCGTGATGTACGGGGTAAGACGGCTGACCACCTCGTCATCGGTCGCCGGCTTCCACTCCGAGAACCAGCGGAGCAGGTCGATCCGGCGCTCGGGCGTGCGCACGTAGCCCGGCGTCTCGCTGGCGAACAGCGCGTCCGCGACCTCGATCACCTTCTCGCGGGGCGCCACGCGCTCCAGCACGCGCAGCGGGAACGCCAGGTGCTCGGCCGTCTTCATGTAGCGCACCACCGGCTCGAGCGCCGCGGCGCCCTTGCGGACCAGCGCGGTGACCACCCAGTTCTTCTCGAACTCGTCCTCGACGCCCTTCATCGACGTGACGGCGAACCGGCGGCACAGCCCGACCAGCGCCTCGTCGGTACCTTCGGCCTCGAGCTTGTCGAGCGCAGCCAGGCGATCGGGCTGCTGCGCGAGCTTGTTGGTCGCGCGCTCGATCGTCTTCTGCAGGGACTTTTCTTTGGAAAATAAGCCGAACACCATGCGGACCACCTTAGCGAGAACCGGGGTTGGGTTTGCGAAACAACCGTGCCGCACCCGCGGGTTTTTCCGCTTACGTAACCACTCGATCGTGCGTTGGGTAGCGTCCCGCGGCGCCCGAAAAACGCTCGAATTGGGCTCGGCGACCTCGTCATGCGTACTATATCGTGGCTGATGAAGATCCGGACTGCTTCGGTCGGGGTGGCGGCGCTCGCCACGGTGCTGGCATGCGCGTCGTCGGGACCCACGACCGCGCGCGGCTTGGACCCTGCGCCGCCCGCGCGCGAGCCGGGCCCCGGCGCCCCGGCGGAGGACAGCCCGGCGCCGAAGGGCAAGGTCCACGAGCAGGCGGAGCGGCTGCGCGAGGTCGCCGGCCTGCTCGACAAGGCGCAGCTCGCGCTCGACAAAGGCAACAAGAGCCTCGCGGAGCAGCTGTTCTCGAGCGCCGAGCAGCTGATCGGCAGCCCGGAGGCCGTGGCCTCGGTCGCCGGGGTGTTTCGCGACGGCGCGCCGCCGCGCGTCATGACGCCGATCCAGAAGGTCGATCCGTCGGCCCCGCCGCAGCCGCGGGTGGCCGGCAGCTCCGAGGCAGAGGACGAGCTCGACCGCGTGGCGCCGCCCAAGGTCGAGGCCAGCCTGGCCGGGGTGCTGCAGATCGACGGCCGGGTCGCGAGCGGCGCGTTCGGCCTCATCACGCTCGAGCCGTCCGACGGCAAGTGGAAGCCGCGCACGCCCAAGCGCCTCAAGGTCGAGCAGCGCAACCGCGAGTTCCTGCCGCACCTCACCGCGATCTCGGTCGGCTCCACGGTCTCGTTCCCCAACTACGACACCGTGTTCCACAACGTGTTCTCGACCTCGCCCGTCGGCGCGTTCGACCTCGGGCTCTACAAGGTCGGCGAGGCCCGCGAGTTCACCTTCACGCGCGAGGGCATCGTCCGCATCGGCTGCAACCTGCACGCGAACATGAGCGCGTTCATCGCGGTGGTCGCGGCGCCGGCCTACGTCGTCACCGACGAGAACGGCCGGTTCTCCTTCAAGCACATGCCGCCGGGCAGGTACAAGCTCAAGGCGTGGAGCGAGCGCAGCCAGGCGCCGGCCACGCAGGACGTCGTGCTGAAGGTCGGCAAGAACGACGTCGTCGTCGGCGTGGCGGGTGACGCGGCGCCCGGCCCGCAGCCCGACAAGTTTGGAGGCAAGCGTGGGTAGAACGCTCGTGGCCATCGGGGCGGCGGTCATCGTCGCCGGTGGCGCCGCGATCGGCTTTGCGGTGACCCGCAAGGCGAGCCGCGGCATGTCGCCGGAGCAGACCACCGTCATGGCCACCGCGGTTGCGCAGCTCGAGGGCAACATCAAGGCGGCGCGGGTGATGGTCCAGACCCGCGCCGGCTCGCTGTCGGCGCCGGTCGCGGTCCGCGCCGCGGTCGTCACCGACAAGGCGACCGCGATGAACCTCGTCGAGCGCGGCGATCTGGTGCCCGCGGCGGGCGAGGTCCTCGAGCTCGGCCGGATCGACAAGACCAGGCCACCCGGCGATCCGGGCCGGCTCGAAGAGCTGCTGCGGATCCCCGAGACCGCGATGCGCATGGCCCACGGCGGCAAGCCGGGCACCTACGTCGAGCTGGTCCACCAGGACACGATGCGCGACGCCGCGGCGCGCGAGGCGACCCACGACGACAAGATCGTCATCACCGAGGTCGTGGAGGTCGTGCCGACCGAGCAGGTGGAGCGCTTCGCCGGCTTCCTCGTCGTCACGCGGCCGCTCGAGCTGGGCCCGATGCTCGCGCCGCTGGTGGACGCCGGGATCGCCGGCAAGCTCGTGATCGACCGCACCGAGGCGCCGATCGGCGTGATCCCTTCGGGCGCGACGACGCGCGATCAGCCGCTCGGCTCCCAGGACGGCGCCAAGATCGTCGTCGTGGTGCCGCCGCCACGCTCGATGCTGCCGCTGACGGTGCTGATCGCCGGGATCGGCGCGGCGCTGATCGGCTTTCTGGTCCTCCTGATCGGCGTCATGGGCAAGACCGTTCACCGCGATCCGGGCGGGGCTCGCGGGGCGCACCGTGCCGGCCCGCTCGCCCCGGCGACGCGCACGCCGGGGCCCGCCGCGGGGACGCCTTCGCCGAGTGGGATCGGCGGCGACAAGACCCTGGTCTCGCAGCATGGCCTCGCCACGGCGCAGACCTCGATCCTCGACGTCGCGGCCGCTCCGACGCTCGGGGCGGCCAACCTCGGTGCCGGCGCGATGATCGGCCGCTGGGAGATCGTGCGGCAGCTCGGCTCGGGCGGCATGGCCGATGTCTACCTCGCGCAGGCCAAGGGCGATGGTGGGTTCGAGAAGCTGGTCGCGGTCAAGGTCATGCACAGCCACCTGGCGCGCAACCAGCGCGCGGTCGACCACTTCCTCGACGAGGCCCGGCTCGCCGCGCGGATCCAGCACCCCAACGTCGTCGCGATCCAGGACCTCGGCAAGATCGGCAACGAGTACGTGATCGTGATGGAGTACGTCGATGGCGTCGATCTCGAGCGGCTGCTGACCGCGGCGCGCGCCGCCGCGCGCCCGGTGCCGCTCGAGATCGCGCTGGGCATCCTGTGCCGGATCTGCGACGGGCTCGACGCCGCGCATCGCGCGACCTCGAAGGACGGCGAGCCGCTCGGCATCGTCCACCGCGACGTCAAGACCGCCAACGTGCTCGTGTCGCGCCAGGGCAGCGTCAAGGTGGTCGATTTCGGGATCGCCAAGGCCGCCAAGCAGGTCCACAACACGATCGCCGGCGAGACCAAGGGCACGCTGTCGATGATGGCGCCCGAGCAGCGGGTCGGCGGGCAGGTCGACGTCCGCGCCGACGTCTACTCGGTGGCCGCGGTCGGCTACGAGCTCGTCACTGGCCACGCCGTCAACCTCGACCTCGCGGCGCTCGCCCACCTGGGCGTCCAGAACTGGCCGCACCTGCCGCTGCCGTCGACGCTGCGCGCGCTGCCGCCCGAGCTCGACGCGATCCTGCTGCGCGCGATGGCGTTCGAGCGCGACCAGCGGCCGGCCGACTGTGCGGCGTTCGAAGCGCAGTGCGCTGCGGTGATGAAGGCCTACAACCTCACGGCCAGCGACAAGGACATCGCGCGCTGGGTCGAGGGCGAGCTGCGCCAGCTGGGCCCGGCCTACGCCTGGCCGCCGCCGGGCCTCAGCCGGGCGCCCGTCGCGTAGTCACCCGTCGCCGCCAGCTCGTCTACTCGAGGATGCCCGATTCGGCGAGCTTGCCACCTTCGCGGAACTCGGCGCGGACCGCGCGCTCGAGGTGATCTTGCGACAGCGGGACGTTCTCCTCGGCGGCGAGGAAGGCGGCGCGCAGGGCGGCGTTGCGGATGTAGCCGCCCGACATCTTGTAGCGGCGGGCGAGGTCGCCCAGATCGAACTCGCCGGCGAGCGGCATCTGCTTGGGGAGGTGGACGCGCCACAGCTGCTCGCGGGCTTCTTCGTCCGGGAACGGGAAGGTCAGGCGGGCGGACAGCCGGCGCTTGAAGGCGGCGTCGATCGCCGTGCCGAAGTTGGTGGTGAGCACGGCGACGCCCTCGAAGGTATCGAGGCGCTGCAGCAGGAAGTTGGTCTCGAGGTTGGCGAAGCGATCGATCGACGTCCGGACCTCGGTGCGCTTGCCGAACAGCGAGTCGGCCTCGTCGAACAGGATCAGGGCCTGGCCCTCTTCGGCCGCGTCGAACACCTTGGCCAGGTTCTGCTCGGTCTCGCCGATCCACTTGGACATCACGCGCGACAGGTCGATGCGGTAGAGGTCGAGGCCCAGCTCGTGGGCGATCGCGCTGGCGACCAGGGTCTTGCCCGTGCCCGGGCCGCCCTGGAACAGCACGGTGAGACCGCGCGAGGTCGACATGACCTGGTCGAAGCCCCAGGTGTCGTAGACCATGCGGCGGTGGCGGATCCGGGCGAGCAACTCGACGATGCTGTCCTGGATCTCGGCGGGCAGGACGATCTGCGACCAGCTGGCGAGCCGGGTCACGCGGGTCGCGACCGAGCCGAGCTTGGTCTCGAGGTACTGGCGCAGCGCGGTCTCGAGCGCCGCGCCCGGGTCCTCGGGGGTGCCGCGCGCCACCGAGGCCACGACGTTCCGGATCGTGCCCGGGCCCACGGTGAACCGCGCGGCGAGCTCGTCGAGATCGGGCACGGAGAAGCGGGTCTCGGACAGGATGTCGCGCCACTGCTCGACGCGCTCGGCGATCGTCGAGGTCGGCAGCTCGATGAGGACGTAGCCCGGCTCGACCGGCGGCGGGACGTGGCGCGGCAACCGCACGGTGACCGGGCCGTGGTGATCGCGCAGGATCTCGCGGACCGCGCCGCGCGCGCCGGCATCGTCGGAGGCGATCGTGTCGAGGCCGTCGACGCAGGGCAGCCAGCCACGCAGCTGGGCGTGCTGCAACCGGGCGGGGAGCAGGCCCAGCTTGTTGTCGCGGAGCAGCGTGGCGGCGTCGATCATGGCGAGGGTGCGGCCGGCGAGGCCAGCGAGCGTGGCGAGCAGGGTGCGGCGACCGCTGCCGCTGCGGCCGGTCACGACGACCCGGGCGCGGCCGTCGGGGAACCGGGCGAGGTCGGCGAGCGCGCGGTCGATCACCGCCTTGGGCATCATGAGCGCGTCGAGCGCGACCGTGGCCGGGATCGGCGTCACCCCCGGCTCGCTGTCGGCGTCGACCGACGAGCCGGCGAGCAGCTTGACGACGATCGGATCGGCGGCGAGGCTCTGGAACGGTCGAGCGCGGTCGCCGGCGCGGATCAGCCCGTGCCGGATCAGCGGCCCGCTCGGGTCGAGCTCGCGGGCCACCTCGCGGCGGCTGAACTTGTGGCCCAGCAGCTGCCAGACCAGGTGCTCGTCGCAGATCGCCCGGCCGGCGTCATTGCACAGCACGGAGTAGAGCCGCGCCATCTCGCCCCACAGCGCGGGGGCAGCGACGCACAGCAGCACGGCCTCGCCGGCCTCGCTGAGGCTGTGCTCGGCGCAGATCGAGTCGATCGGCGACACCCGGTCGGACAGCGCGGCGTGGACGGCGCGCATCGCCGCGGCCGCCTCGCCGAGCGCGGCGTTGGCTTCGGCGACGCGGTCCTTCGCGAGTCCAGGGCTCGGGCCGACGATGCCGAGCACCTCGGACTCGTACGGCACCCGACGTTGGTCCGGGTACGCGAGGCGGCCGGTGTCCCATTCCTCGGCGATCGCGCGCTGCGCGGCGGTCACCGCGAACCGGTGGACGTGGGCGAGCAGCTTGTCGTACTCGGCGGGCGTGCAGCGCGCGTGAGCGACGCGCGGCGTGAGGGCGGCGATCGCGCGTTGGATCGGCGGGCGGACGACCGGCGGCGGGGTGGGAGCGTCGGTGAGCTGGCGGCCGCGCCGCGCCGGCTCGGCGGGCTCGGCAGGCTTGGCGGGCCTGGCGGTGCCCGTCGCGGCGCGGGCCTGGTCGGCGAGCCGGCGCAGCCGGAACATGCCGCCGTCGGCGGGAACATCTCGCACCTGCCGCGGGACGACGGCTGGGCGCGCCGCCTCGGGCGACGCCGGGGGCCTCGGGGGCGGGGCCAACCGCACGGGCGGGGTCGCGACAGGGAGGGGCACCGGCCGCGGTTCGCGCTCGGCGGGCAGCGGTGGCGCCGCGCTCGCCGCGGGCGAGCCGGGATTCCCGGCCGGCTCGCGATCGCCGAGGGGGGCCGGCGCGGCGCTCGCCGCGGGCGAGCCGGGATCGCCCGCCGGCTCGCGATCGCCGAGGGGGGCCGGCGCGGCGCTCGCCGCGGGCGAGCCGGGATCACCCGCCGGCTCGCGATCGCCGAGGGGGGCCGGCGCGGCGCTCGCGGCGGGCTCCGCCGGGTCGTCGTAGAGCGAGCTCCTGGGCTCGGGGGCGTCGGGCGGGACAGGCGGCCCGGCGACCACCGCGCGCGCCGGCGCCTGCGCGAGGGCGAACAGGACGCCGGCACGGCTCTCGAGCGCGATCACGCCGAGCGGCTGGCCGGCGCGCGCGGCCACGACGCCGACGGTCGGCCCGGCGAACAGCGCCACCGCGTCGGCGCGATCCATGCCGCCGAGATCGACGGTGCGGCAGGTGGCGCGGCCATCGAGATCGACGACATAGACCGTGCCCGTGTCGCGACCCAGGCAGGCCAGCAGGTCGCGCTGCGGGTGGCCGCTGACCTGGACGATCGGTTCGGGGAGCTCATGCGTCTGGGGCTGGCCGCGGTTGACCTGCGCGATCACCTCGATCCGCGTCGGGGCGCGGGCCGTGGTCAGCCAGATCAGGCGCTCGGTGCCGCCGAGCTGGGCGATCGCGGGGTGGCTCGGCATCCGGAGTCGGCGGCGCGGCGTGCGTTGCTGGGGGTCCCATTCCTCGATCCCACCGGCGACCGCGACCACGAAGTGCCGGGCGGCCACGCCCACGGCCGAGGGCACCGCGCGGCCGGGGAACTGGTAGGGGGTCAGCTGGGATTCACCCGCCGTCAGCACCGCGGTGCCGCCGACGCCGAGGATCAGCGCGTGCGGGCCGACCGTGGCGCCGATCCGGCGGACGCCTTCGATCTGGATCTCGGCGCGGGCGGTGGGCCCCTCGAGATCGAACAGGTGGATCGCGCTGTAGGTCTGGCGGCGGGCCAGCATCAGCAGCCGCGGCGCCTGGCCGATCCACGCGACGTCGGTGTGCTCGGGCGTGGTCGGCAGGGCGAGCTCGGCGACCAGCGCCGCACGCTGGAGATCCACCACGACGATCCGGTCCCCTTCGATCACCGCCGCGTAGACTCCGTCCGGCGACGCGATCACGGTGCTGCGGTCGGCCGCCAGGTGGCCCGATGGGTCGCTCGCGCGCAAGCTCACCCCGCGAACGTAGCGTGCTCCGCGCGCAAAGTCTCACGGCCGGCATCGCCGCCCCCCCGGCGCCGCGGGTCAGAACGCGATGGCGACACCGGCGCTGGTGGTCGTCACGACCGGGGTGACGCGGGGGCCCGGTGGGCGCTCCGGATCGCGGCCGAGCGTGAACAGCAGCGCGCTGCCGATCGCGGCGGCACCGGCCAGCCCGAACGCGGTCCACGACAGGTGGGCGTAGCGGTGGCCCTCGTCGATCAGCGAGTCGTAGCGCCGGCGCGTCCGATCGTCGAACGCGGTCGGCTGGCCGCCGAACCCGAGGTAGAGGTCGCGGATATCGTTCTCCGACGAGGTCGCCGCGTAGGCCAGGACGCCGCCGAGGGTCACCAGCGCGATCCCGCTGCCGACCAGCAGCCACGCCACCTTGTGGTGATCGTTCGGGGTGCCGATCGAGCGCTCGGCCGCGATCCGCGGTTCGGGCGGCGGCGGTTCGGGCGGCGGCGGTGGCACCGAGAGCGGCTCGGTCAGGGCGGGCGGCGCCGCGCTCGGCAACGCACCGGCTTCGAGCGCCGCCGGATCGCCGCCGCACGCCTGGATGCGGTCGCGCGTGGTGGCCGCGAAGCCCGGGGGCGGCGCGCCTTCGCGCAGGTAGCGCCCGTAGTAGCGCAACGCGGCGGCGCAGCGGCCGGCGCGCTCGTGGGCGCGGCCGATCTTGTAGAGCAGCGCCGGATCCTGGCTCGCGTCGTACGCGGCCTCGTAGTCGCCGACCGCGTCGTCGAACCGGCCGGCCTGGAGCGCGGCCTCGGCCGCGGCGTAGCGCTGCCTGGCGTCGGCCATCGGGTCGGTCGCCTGCGCTTGCGCGGCGCGCGGGCGGCTCGCCACGCCCGCGAACGCCACGGCGGCCGCCGCGACGAGGCCCGCAGCGTCACGTCGAACCATGTGACAAGCCTAACCCAATCAAGCAGTTGGTGTCCCGGCCATGATCTGCGCTATACCGCCGGCGGCAGTCATGGCGAAGATCGATCTGGTTCGCAACCTCGGTGTGGTGGCTCACATCGACGCCGGCAAGACCACGGTGTCGGAGCGCTTTCTGTTTCACTCCGGCAAGATCCACAAGGTCGGCGAGGTCCACGACGGTGAGACCGAGATGGACTGGATGGATCAAGAGCGCGAGCGCGGGATCACGATCACCGCGGCCGCGACGACGTTCGAGTGGAAGAAGCACGAGATCCACCTGATCGATACGCCGGGCCACGTCGACTTCACGATCGAGGTCGAGCGCTCGCTGCGCGTGCTCGACGGCGCGGTCGTGGTGTTCTGCGGCGTGGCCGGCGTGCAGCCGCAGTCCGAGACCGTGTGGCACCAGGCCGACAAGTTCAAGGTGCCGAGGCTCGCGTTCATCAACAAGCTCGACCGGATCGGCGCGTCGTTCGGCGCCGTGGTCGCCGATATCCGCGAGCGGCTCGGCGCCAACGCGGTGCCGATCCAGCTGCCGATCGGCAGCGAGGACGCGTTCTCCGGTGCGATCGACCTGGTCCGCATGAAGGCGATCATGTTCACCGGCGACGTCACCGATACGCCGGACATCGTCGACATCCCGGCCGAGCTCGCCGAGGCCGCCGCCGACGCGCGCGACGCGATGATCCAGGCGCTCGCCGATCTCGACGACGCGATCGCGGTGAAGTACCTCGACGCGCAGGACATCACCGCCGCCGAGCTCGACGCGGCGATCCGCAAGGCGACGATCGCGGTGAAGATGGTGCCGGTGCTCGGCGGCACGGCGCTGCGCAACAAGGGCATCCACCCGCTGCTCGACGCGGTGATCGCGTACCTGCCGTCGCCGGCCGACGTGCCGCCGGTCACCGGCGTCGATCCGCGGTCGATCGCCGCGGGCAAGGGCGAGGAGCGGCTGACCCGCGCGCCCAAGAACTCCGAGCCGTTCGCCGCGCTCGCGTTCAAGATCGCGATGGACGAGGGCCGCAAGGTGGTGTTCCTGCGCGTGTTCTCGGGCACGCTCGAGGCCGGGGCCGAGATCCTCAACGTGCGGACCAACCGCAAGGAGAAGGTCGCGCGGCTGTTCCGGGTCCACGCCAACAAGCGCGAGCGGCTCGACAAGGCGGTGGCCGGCGAGATCGTCGCCGCCGCCGGGCTCAAGGACGCCACGACCGGCGATACGGTGTGCGATCCCAAGGCGCCGATCCTGCTCGAGCGGATCGACACCTACGAGCCGGTGATCTCGCAGGCGATCGAGGCCGATAACGCCGCGGCCAAGGAGCGCCTGGACTTCGCGCTCGCCAAGATGACCGAAGAAGACCCCACGTTCCGGGTCAAGGAAGACGCCGATACCGGGCAGACGCTGATCAGCGGCATGGGCGAGCTCCACCTCGAGATCATCGTCGACCGGATGAAGCGCGAGTACGGCGTGCTGGCGCGCGCCGGCAAGCCGCAGGTCGTGTACCGCGAGACCGTCCTCGGCGAGGGCGACGGCCACGCGGTGTTCGAGCGCGATCTGAAGGAGCAGGCGATCTACGGCGACGCGACCTGCCACGTGCGCGGCCGGCCGCGCGGCAGCGGCATGGACATCAAGAACGCGCTGCCCGCCTCGTCGCTCGTCCCCGAGCTGATCGTCGGGGCGGCGATGCAGGGCCTGCGCGACGCCGCGTCGAGCGGCCCGGATGGCTACCCGCTCGAGGACGTCGAGGTCTCGCTGACCCGGCTCGCGCTGCGCGATGGTGCCAACGGCGAGATCGGCGCCCGCGCGGCGGCGGCCGAGGCGTTCCGCCGGGCCGTGCAGGGCGCGCATCCGTCGCGGCTCGAGCCGATCATGGCCGTCGAGGTCACGGTCGACGACGAGTTCCTCGGCGCGGTGATAGGCGATCTCAACCAGCGGCGCGGTCAGGTCCAGGACGTCGGCGCGCGCGGCGTCAAGCGGCTGGTCGCGGCGCTGGTGCCGCTGCGCAACATGTTCGGCTACTCGACCCGGCTGCGCAGCTTGAGCGAGGGCCGCGCGACGTTCTCGATGCTGTTCCACGCTTACGATACGCTGCAGTCGGCGTAGCCAGCCCGATCCCGGCCTACGGCGCGCACTGCAGCGGCGAGTCGTCGGCCCCGACTTCGCCCAGCAGGCTGCACGTGAACGCGTCGAGCGGCGGCGCGGCGGTGCAGGTGTTCTGGAAGTGCAGGACGAGCGGCAGCAGCACCGTGCCGCGCTGGGTCGGCAGCTCGATCATGCCGACGTCGGTCGCGTCGGCCGCGATCCGGCTGCCGCGCTTCCAGTTGATCACGAAGGCGCACGGGTCGTGCGGGCTCGCGAGATCGAACTCGGCGCCGTTGAACGTGTGGCTGGTGTCGAAGTCGTCGAGCACGAGCGAGCCGATCTGCGGCTGCTTGCACTTGTCGGCGGTATAAAACCTGCTCATATCGATCGTCGCGCGATCGGCGTTGGGGCACAGATCGAGCTTGGTCGGCGACGCGCTGGCGCTGCTCGGGACCTGGCACTCGATGCGCGGGATCGTCGCCGCGCTGGCGATCCGGCTCAGCAGGCAGCCAGGATCGGGCCCGGTGGTCGAGCCCGCGCTGGTGCAGCCGCAGAACTGCGACGGCACGCAGACCTGGTCGCCGGTCAGCGGCGCGCACGTGCCGGCGAGGGCGCCGCTGGCGTCGCTGCAGCCCAGGCTGCCGAGCAAGCACGTGGCGCTGCGGTCGCCGGTGCCCTCGGCGAAGCACCGCGGGCTCCCGGCGCTGCCGCCGGGCAAGGTGGCGAGGTAGGCGGCCGGATCGCACTCGGCGGCGGCGCCGTCGCAGTCGGGGTCTTCGGGCGGGACGACGAAGTCGCGCGTCGGCGTGCCGGCTTGCCAGTGCTCGACCACGACGCACGCGCTCGCCGGCGCCTGCTTGGCCCACACCTGCACGCGGTCGGTGGTGCCCGCCGGCACGTCGGCCGCGACCGGCGCCGCGGCGACCAGCCGCGCCTCGATCACCCGGGGGCTCGCGCTGACCAGCGGCACCGCGAGGTCGCGCAGCGTCGCCGTGCCGACCGCGCCGGTCGTGGTCATCCCGATCGCGAGCACGATCGGCAGCGTGGTCGCGGGATCGGCGTTCAGCCGGAAGCTGGCGACGCCGCCGCGGACCTGCGCGCTGTAGCGCGCGTCGGCGTCGCGGAACCACACGGTGCCGGGCATCGTGCCGGTCGCGTTCGGCGGGATGATCGACTGGCAGTCGATGCCCTGCGGGTTGTTCGCCGGGTCGCAGGGCTCCCCGAGGTACAGCTCGACCGAGGTCGCGCCGGTCGCGCCGACGTCGACCGAGATCGCGAGCCCGTGATCGGAGAAGCAGCCGCTGGCCCAGGCGGCGATCGCGAACAGCGGCGGTGCGCCCCGCATCGCGTTACTTCGCCCACACCTGGACGCGCGCGCGGCCCCCGCCCGGCAGGTTGCGGTACTTGAACTCGATCCACTTGATCGAGCGCTGGTCGCCCGGCAGATCGATGACCTTGGTCCGGCTGGTCTCGCGGAAGAACGCGTTGACTTCGGGGTGGAACGGCTCGCCGTGCGCGAACTTGATCGACAGGTCGATCATCTCGAGATCGCTGTCGAGCACGACGACGGTCAGCTTGCGAAACCGCGGCTCGAACCGCGACACGGCGATCTTGTCGGTGTCCTCGCGGCTGGAGTCGACCCGCTGCTCGCCGAGCAGCGTCCAGCCGCGCGCGTCCCACGCCGGCGCTTCCTTGCGCCCGTAGACGGCGATCTTGGCGCGGCCTCCTCCGGGCAGGTTGCGATACTTGAAGTCGATGTAGCGGATCGTGCGCTCGTCGCCGGGAAAGTCGATCGCGCGGCTGCGCTGGCCCTCGCGAAAGAAGTGCTGCAGCGCCGGGTGCCACGCCGGACCGCGCGCGAACTGGATCGACAGGTCGATCAGCTCGAGGTCGCTGTTCTCGACGACGAGCGTCAGCCTGGTGAACTTGCCCTCGTAGCGGCCGACCTCGATGCGGTCGTGATCGAACTGGTCGTCGACCGTGCGCTCGCCGAGCAGCGTCCAGCCGCGCGCGTCCCAGGCGACCGGCGCGACGACCGGCGGCGGGGCCGGAGCGGGCGGGGGCTCGGCGCCACCGGTGCGCCAACCCCAGACCTGGACGCGGGCTTCGCCTCCGCCCGGCAGGTTGCGGTACTTGATGTCGATGAACCGGATCACGGCCTCGCTCGGCGGCAGGTCGATCACGCGGGTCCGCTGACCCTCGCGGAACACGTGGTTGACCATCGGGTGGTACTCGGTCCGGTCGGCGAACACGATCTTGAAGTCGAGGAGCTCCAGGTCGCTGTTCTCGACGACCATCGTGACCTTGCTGAACCTGCCCTCGTAGCGGCCGACCTCGACGCGGTCGTGGTCGACCCGGCCGTTGACCGTGCGCTCTCCGAGCTGGACCCAGCCGCGCGAGTCCCACGCGGCGGGGCGCTGCGCCAGCGCGACGCTGGCGCTGGCAACCAGGAACATCGCGATCAAGGGAATCACGCGGCGCATGGGCGCGAAGTTAACACGAGGCTGCATGGGTCTCTCCTGGCTGCGAAACGACGGTCGGCCCCCCTGAGACGGCAGCCCGCGCCGAAATGTTTAAGCGTATCATGCAGGGCCGTGACCGCCTCCGCGTCGTCCCCGAGGCCCACGCGGGGCGGGAAGCGGCGGCGGTCCGCGCCCGCCGCCGCTTATCGAAGTGCGCCGAACGCAGCCGAAAAATTCATTTCTGCTGCGCTGGCCCCGACGATGCCGCGCATGGCTTCTCGTTCGTTGCGCGCCGAGCGCGATCCCCGCTCTGCCGGGCCCCGCGCTGCCGGGCCCCGTCCTGCCGCACCTGATCCCCGCCGCAAGCTCCTGCCGGCGCTCACTTCGCTGAGCTCGGCGTTTGCGCGCTCGGTGCAGCCCCAGCCATTGCCGGCGCCGGTCGCGTCGCCGGTCATCAAGTGGGTCGGCGGCAAGACCAAGCTCTTGCCCGAGCTGACCGCGCGGATGCCGGCGCAGATCGAGCGCTACTACGAGCCGTTCGCCGGTGGCGCGGCGCTGTTTTTTCGGGTCGCGCCCGAGCGCGCCGTGCTCGCCGATTCGAACGCCGACCTGATCGCGCTCTACACGTGCCTGTCCAGGGACGTCGCCGCGGTGATCCGCAAGCTCGAGCACCATCGCGCCGCGCACTGCGAGGCCCACTACTACGCGACGCGGACCCAGTGGAACGATCGCGAGCTACCGTGGACGACGGCCGAGCGCGCGGCGACGTTCATCTACCTCAACAAGACCTGCTTCAACGGGCTGTGGCGGGTCAACCGCGCGGGAGCGTTCAACGTGCCGATCGGCCGCTACACCGATCCGCCGATCTGCGTGCCCGAGGCGCTGCGCGCCGCGAGCGCGCGGCTCCGCCGGGCGAGCCTGCGGTGCGGCGACTATCGCGAGGTCGTCGCCGACGCGCGCCGCGGCGACTTTCTGTACTTCGATCCGCCCTACGATCCGGTCACGCCGACGGCGAACTTCACGAGCTACACCGCCGGCGCGTTCGGCGCCGACGAGCAGCGCGAACTCGCCGAGACCGCGCGCGGCCTGGTCGCGCGCGGCTGTCGGGTGATGCTGTCGAACAGCGATACGCCGCTCATCCGCTCGCTCTATCGCGGGTTCCGGATCGAGCAGGTGAAGTGCGCGCGCGCGATCAACTCCAACGCCGCCAAGCGAGGCGACGTCGACGAAGTGATCATGACCGCGGGCTACTGAATCAGGAGATGCCGCAGCGGGGATGCCGCGGCACGGCGCAAGAGGGCGCACGCTTACCGTCCGACGAGACGGTCGCCGGAAGTCGCGGTCCGCGTAGAATGCCGGGAAAAAAAGCTTGTGACGAGAGGGTCGCGTGAGGGTCACGCAAGCGCGCTGGCGCTGGCGTACTTCTGGGTCGCCGGGTCGTAATCGAGCAACGTTCCCACCACGCCCGCCGACTTCGCAATCCGGACGATATCATCGTGGTTCGCACGGACGACCATGCGGGGCTCGGCGTCGCTGACGTCCTGGGTCGACAGGAACTGGCGCGCCTTCACGACGTTCTTGAACACGAGCAAGTACTTCTGATCGTTGCCGGCCCGGGCGATCATCGGAACTCGACCGTTGGCGTCCTGCGCGACCAGCTCGCCGTCGTTATCGACGAGGACGACCCATAGGTTATTGAGGGGCGTAGAAGCGGTATCCGTTCGCATCTGATTCATCAAGGTTCTTGCGTTCTCCTGCTCTCTGAGGGAGCGACGGATAGATGATGCTTTTCCTGGGTTCTGTCAAGGGTTTCCGTTTCGCCGGGAGCAACCCGGTCGCATGCTTGACGTACGGGGGGTTGCAGGGTCCACTCGGGGTGTCGCGTTTTTCATGTCTCGCTTCCATCTACCGGTGCTGGGCGCGCTCGCCCCGCTCGCGGGCGCGCCGTCCGCGGACCCCTTGATCGACGGGTTTTCTCGTCGAATCAGATACTTGCGCGTGTCGGTCACCGACCGATGCAACTACCGCTGCAGCTACTGCATGCCCGAGGAGCTGGGCGACCAGCTGACCTTCGAGCCGAGGTCCGCCGTGCTGACGTTCGAGGAGATCGAGCGGCTGGTCGGCGTGTTCGCGGGCCTGGGCGTGCGCAAGATCCGGCTCACCGGCGGCGAGCCCACGGTGCGCAAGGGGATCGTCGAGCTCGCTCAGCGGATCTCGCGGGTGCCCGGGATCGACCAGCTCGTGATGACGTCGAACGGCCACCTGCTGGGCGAGCTGGCGGCGCCGCTCGCGGCCGCCGGGGTCTCGGCGATCAACATCTCGATCGACACGCTCGACGCTGCCACCTTTCACGCGCTGAGCGGCAAGCGCGGCGATCTGTCGCGCGTGGTGGCCGGGATCGACGCCGCCATCGCCGCCGGCATGCGGGTCAAGACCAACGCGGTCGCGCTCCGCGGCGTCAACGATGGCGAGCTGGTCGCGCTGTGCGAGCACGCGTGGTCGCGCGGCGCCGTGCCGCGGTTCATCGAGCACATGCCGATGTCCGACGGCGCGCTGTACGCGGCGCATGCCGAGCTGCCGGCCGCCGAGATCCGGCGCGTGCTGGAGGCGGCGCTCGGGCCGCTGGTCGCCGCCAGCGACGCCGCCGGCAAGGATCCCGGCCCCGCGCGCTACTGGCGCGTCGCGCGGACCGGCCGCGAGCTCGGGATCATCTCGGCGATGACAGAGCATTTCTGCGACGACTGCAACCGGCTGCGGCTCACCGCGACCGGCGCGCTGCACGCCTGCCTCGGGCACGACGACGCGATCAGCCTGCGCGACGTCATGCGGCGCGGCGGCAGCGACGACGACCTCGTGCGCGCGATCGCGGCGGCGGTGACCGGCAAGCGCGCGGGCCATGTGTTCGAGCGATCCGGCGCCGGCGCACCGCACAAGCACATGATCGGGATCGGTGGATAGCGGCGGGTTCGCGGCGCGTCGCGAGGGCGTCGGGCCCGCTTCGCGGTTGTCATGGTTCGTCAGCGGACGCGGGGCGCCTGCCAGGGCGATGTGGGCTATCTGGCGACTCGCGGCGAGATCGGTGGGCGCTCGCCGCAAAACCGTGCGAATCGTCTCAGAAATCCGTGAAATCCCCGGGTCCCGGCGGCGGTCGCAAACACCGCGCTGGAAGCCGGGAATGGTTCTGATCATGCTACGGTTCACCCCCCAACGCCGGGCTGCCGCGGCCAGCGAGGTAACGCTTATGAACAAGAGCACTTTGGGCAAGATCGTGCTGACCGCAGTCGTTGCGGTCAGCGGCGTTGGCTTCCTGGTGAAGTCGTCGGTGTCGAGTGCACAGCATTACATGATGGTCGACGACCTGCTGAAGTCCGACCTCATGGCGTGGAAGGACAAGGAGCTCAAGGTCCACGGCTGGGTCGAGAGCGGTTCGATTCACGAGACCATCGTGAACCAGGAGACCCACCGCACCTTCCTGTTGCAGCGCGATGGCAAGAAGGTCCGGGTGTTCAACTCCGGCCCCAAGCCCGATACGTTCAAGGACCAGTCGGAGGTCGTCGCGACCGGTCACCTCGTCCCGGTGGCGCAGATGAAGGACGTCGCCGCCTCGCTGGGCGTGTCGATCGAGTCGGATATGCAGTACGTCGTCGACTCCACCGAGCTGATGGCGAAGTGCCCGTCGAAGTACGACGGCGCGCGGATCAACCAGCAACCGGCTGCCCCGCAGTTCAAGTGAGGTCACGGTGAACGAACAAGTACCGTTTTCACCGATCGCGCTGGTCGGCACGATCGCGCTCCTGGCAGCATACGCGGTCGCCGCCTGGTGCGTCGCCTCGGGCATCGCCGGCAACGCGCGCAAGAACCGCCGCCTGGTCAACTCCTCGGTCTACGGGCTCTACGGCTTCGCCGCGCTGGTCGGCCTGGCCTCGGCGCTGATGATCTACGGGATGGTCACCCACGACTTCTCGATCAAGTACATCGCGTCGGTCAGCGACACCACGATGGAGACCGCCTACAAGGTCACCGCGTTCTGGGGCGGGCTCGATGGATCGCTCCTGTTCTGGGTGCTCGTGCTGTCGATGTTCTCGGCGGTCGCCGTGGTCACCAACCACCGCCGCCACCGCGACATGATGGGGTACGTGGTCGCGACCGTCATGGTCGTGCAGGTGTTCTTCCTGTCGCTCCTCATCTTCACGAAGAACCCGTTCACCACGTTCCTGACCACGCCCCCGGCTGATGGTCAGGGCCTGAACCCGCTGCTCCAGAACTACTGGATGGTGATCCATCCGCCGTCGCTGTACACCGGGTTCGTCGCCGCGACGATCCCGTTCGCGTTCGGCATCGGCGCGCTGGCGTCGGGCCGGCTCGACGATCTGTGGCTCGGCTCGGTGCGCGTGTGGATGCTGATCTGCTTCGGCTTTCTGTCGCTCGGCCTGATCCTCGGCGGCCGCTGGGCCTACGAGGAGCTCGGCTGGGGCGGCTACTGGGCGTGGGACCCGGTCGAGAACGCCGGGCTCATGCCGTGGTTCACGGCGACCGCGTTCCTCCACTCGGCGATCATCCAGGAGCAGCGCGGCATGATGAAGCGCTGGAACATGGTGCTCGTCATCATCACGTTCTTCCTGACGATCTTCGGCACGTTCATGACCCGCGCGGGCATCGTGCAGTCGGTGCACGCGTTCGGCGAAGACAACGTGCTCGCGCTGCAGTTCGTCGTGTTCCTCGTGTTCATCGCGGTCGTGTCGATCG
>Ga0302262_10000041_pt1 | contig 51638 bp, 42 predicted proteins | sample II_Fen_E3_4_FD_194557 | JGI IMG/M metagenome (GOLD analysis project Ga0302262, IMG submission 194557) | Peat permafrost microbial communities from Stordalen Mire near Abisko, Sweden - II_Fen_E3_4 | ecosystem: Environmental > Terrestrial > Soil > Wetlands > Permafrost | place: Sweden: Abisko...
GACGGAGCTTGCCCGCGACCTCCCTCATGGCGTCACGGATGGCGCTGTGGTCCGGCGGGCGTTCACGCCGAACCGTCTTGGGATCGACACCAACAGGCAAGCAGGCCCGGCGTTGCGCGATCTCATAGTCCCGCAACACCCGCAGCACCGCGTCCCGCCGCTGGCCTGGCGTCGTCAGACTTTTCCCAGCAGATCCTTCAGGATGGCATTGTCGAGCATACTGTCGGCCAGCAGGCGCTTCAGCTTGCCGTTCTCGTCCTCAAGCTGGCGCGGGCGGCGGAAACCTCCAGCCCGCCGTATTGGGCCTTCATCTTGTAGAACCTGGCCGTGCTCAGCCCGTGCTTGCGGCAAACCTCTACAGGCCGAAGCCCGTTCGGTGCTCGCCATGCCCCCGGCATGGCTGCGCTTCCTCACCCTGTCTCCTTGATCATCCCGATAATCTGCGCCTCGGTGAAACGGCTCTTCCTCATGCGTCTGCTCCTTACAGTGGCAGACGCTACATCAAAATGAGGAATCTTTCAGGGGGCAGATCTGCTCCCGGGATCGTCCCCTATGAAGGTCAGGTCGCTCAGCCGGAACCTGTTGCCCCGCCTCCTCTGAGCCGTATATTGGCACCATCAGGAGCTTGACTATCTCAAAAAGCATAGCCTTGCACCAGATCTTAGCCGGGTCAGGCTTGCCATTTATCAAAGCAGAATCCGGGAGGACACAAACCCTCCCGGACCCATTGTTCGTCGGTTTAAAGGCGAATTCTGGCCTCAACGCCAAAGGTGCGCGCTTCGTTGTAAATGCCGCTTAATCCGGTCGTTGTGGAAAGCGAACGGCTGTAAAGATACTGAGCATTAAACAGGTTGCGCGCCCAGAAAGAGACGGTCAACGCCGCGCCTGACGTTCCGACCGCAATGTCCCCGATGCCGATCCGGCCATTGAACACGACAGCCGACTCGCTCTTGATCTTTTGCGAGGCGCCCGAATAGGTCAGGCTGCCATAGGCGCCCGAATCCCAGCTAGCATCCAAATGGGTGCGCAACGTGATATTGCCCAAAGGCCGTTCATAATCGATCTGCCCGCCCAGCGCATGCATCGGCGTATAGATCTGGCTAGCGGGCAACGGCGGGTTATAGACCATCCCTACGCCCGGCGTGTAGGTGGGAAAGGGATTCCGGGCATCGGGCAAATTGACGCGAACATAGGCATAATTTGCCGACAGCGTCAGCCCCTTGGCCAGAGCCAGATTAAGTTCAGCCTCGATCCCGCTCACACGCCCCGTTCCTGGCACATTGACCGTGTCGGAGGTCGTGCGCGTTGTCACGCCGATCGGATTCCCGCTAGCATCGAGGTTATAGTAAGGGCCGGAGAACTCCATCTGGACGTTCTTATAGGTCCCGAAATAGCCGGTCACGTTGAAGCGGGCGCGGCGATCGAAAAATTCGGTCTTGATGCCACCTTCAAAGATCGAGACCTCTTCGGGATTAACCGCCGCATAGGTCAGCGAGCGCGAGTTGGCGCCACCCGAACGATAGCCGGTGCTCCATTTGCCATAAGCATGAACATCGGGCGTGATATCCACCGAGAGATTGATCATCGGGTCAAACCGCGACCACGAACGGCGGAAATCGAGCAGACGCTTTGCCTTACCTGTGGGATCGTCAGGGTCAGATGGCAAGGCGTTGTTGACGACCTGCAGCGTGCCCTTCTTGCGGTCATTGGTCCAGCGCCCGCCAAGCGTTAGATGCAGGATATCATCCAGCAACGCGGGCGTGTAAGTGAATTGTCCAAAGGCGCCATAGCTCTCGGTGGAAGCTTTGCTGGCCCGGTCGACCGACAGGCCTGGCACCAGAGCGTTGTCGATAATAGCCACCTTGGCCGTCGGGATCGCAACAACGGTCGCAACCGTTCCGTCGCTGTTGAGCGACATGCTGTTCACCGTCTGGGCGAAATCGCGCACGCTTTCATAATAGCCTAGCGCGCCAACCACATAGCGTAAGCGGCCAGTCTCGCCGATCAGTTGGAATTCCTGACTATACTGATACTGGTCAAAATTGGCGAGGCTGTAGCGCGCAAAGGGCGTGCTCGCCGCCGCGCCAGGAATAAAATTGGCGCTGACCGAGGTCAGGTTGCTGTTGTCGAACTGGGACTGTGCCAGTTCCCGGTAAGATGTGATCGACTTCACGGTCAACTTCGGCGACGCGACCCAGCTCAGATTGAGCGCGTGGCCAGTCTGTGTGCCGATGCTGGGCTGCATCGGCACACCAACCGAGGCCTCGCTGGCGCGACCGGGCTGCACTGCCAACAGCGGTGGACGGTTGAAAGTGCCCTGCTCGATCACCTGCCGGTAGATGGTCGTGGAAGAATCCTTAGCCGTGTCGAAAGTATAATTGGCGGTAAAATCAGCACCGGGCTTCCACTGCACCTGCGTGTGCAGGCCGCGGCGATCCCACGCATTGAAATCGGCCGCGCCGGGCATGGGATTGTCCACTAACCCATCACGTGCGGTTATGATACCATCGACCTTGACGCTAAAATTATGGGATTCGGCCAGATTGAGATGGCCTTCGATTTTATAGCTACCGTAATTGCCAATGCCCGTGGTCAAATCCAGCCCGAAGCGACCGGTGGGTTTCTTGGTCACGATATGGAGCGCGCCACCGATCGTATTGCGGCCAAACAGCGTGCCTTGCGGGCCCTTCAGCACCTCGATGCTCTCGACATCGTAGAGCGCCGCGCTCAACCCCTGCGGACGGCCAAGATAGACACCGTCGATATAGACGCCAACACCCGAATCCAGCGCGGGCTGGTTGGTATCCTGCATCACGCCGATGCCGCGAATATTCAGGATCAACGAAAAGGGGCGGCTGGCATAGGGCAGAACACGCAAGCTGGGGATCGTGCCCCCCATCAGATCGCTCAGCGACTGGACATGGCGATTGACCAGATCATTCGCGCCCATCACCGAAATCGAGATCGGCGTCTTCTGCAAGCTGGCAGGCCGCTTTTCGGCGGTCACCACGATCTGCTCCAGCGCGGCGTGATCCGCTTCCGGCTCCTCGGCGGCTTGCGCGGTCGGCGCGATCAATAGCAGCGGGCAAGCCAACATGGTGCTTGCCACCCAGATATGCTTTTTACGCGGAAACGCCATCACGTCCCACCCCCCGATGTGCTGCATGATCAACTCCTTGCCCGAATGACGTGTCAAAAGACTGGCCTGCGCCTCAGGCGCCGCGCTTCCGGGCTAGAAAGGGGGGGTGTCAACGTGGTTGCGGTTCGGTGATTCTGGCGTGACTTGCAACAAACTTGTTTGGGCGAAATTTATACCTCGCCATCGCGCAACAAAAGCCATTGATCTTGGCTTGCTGGCACACAAGAGCCGCGGATATTCTACTGGCCAGTTCTGGCCCGACCAGCACCTCGACACCAGCGTGCATCAGCGCGGCAGCCTTCCAGCCGCGAGGCGACGGAAATGCGTTGAAGAAGCGGATCGGTCACGGGCACCTCACGCGCTCAGCAAATCGCTCTCGTTATGCACCTGCATCTCGTAAAGACGGCGATAGGCACCATCGCGTTTGGCCATCAAGGCAGCATGGCTACCCTGTTCCACAATGCGGCCTTGATCGAATACCACGATGCGGTCCACACGACGCACGGTGGAGAGCCGATGCGCGATGATCAGCGTGGTGCGATCGGCCATCAATTCCTCGATAGCCTCCTGCACCAGCCGCTCGGTCTGCGTGTCAAGCGCCGATGTCGCCTCATCGAGCAGCAGGATCGGACGGTCGGCCAAAATGGCGCGGGCGATGGCAATGCGCTGGCGCTCCCCGCCTGACAGCTTGGCGCCCCGCTCTCCTACCAGACTGTCATAGCCATCGCGCAAGCTGCTGATGAAACCATGCGCACGGGCGCGCTTGGCGGCCTCCACAATCGCCTCCATCGATGCCCGGGGGCGGGCATAGGCGATGTTTTCGGCAAGGCTGCGATGAAACAACAAAGGCTCCTGCGGCACCAATGAGATCAGCGCGCGCAACTGGAAAGGATCGAGGCTGGCAATGCCGGTCCCATCAATGGCTATACTGCCGTGATCGGGTTCGTATAACCGCTGAATCAACTTGAAAGCGGTCGACTTGCCCGAACCAGAAGCCCCGACCAAGGCCACGCTCTCGCCTGACGACACGGTAAAGGACAGGTCATCATAGACCCGCTTGCCATCGGGATAAGCGAAACCCACGTGGCAGAAGTCGATCTGGCCCAGCTCGATCTGCAAGGGCGGCTGATCACAGGCGATCCTTTCAGGCTCGACCACCAGAAACTCGGCGGCATCCTCCATCTCGGCATAGGCTCGCTGGATGGTGCGAATATCCTGCCCCACATTGCGCAACTGCCCCGAGAGCATCACCGTGGCCGAGACGGCAAAGGCGCTATCGGCCACGCTGGCGCGCCCGTGCAGCGCCATCCACGCCACCAGTGCGATCACCGACAATTGTGCCAGCGCCCAAATCAACATTTGCATGGCGTTGGTATCGGTCGCGCGGTTGAACGAGGCGCGGGCCAGTTCTGCCCACTGCTGCGAAATCTCATGCAGCCGCGCATTCTCGCGCTCTTCGGAGGCGAAGGCTTTCACCGAGGCATTGTTGTTAACGGCATCAGCGAGCGCGCCGGTCAGTCGGCTGTCACGCGCGGCGGCCTGCATCGAGAGCGGACGCACCCAACGCGCGGATAAGAGAACACTCACCACGATGAATATGCCGCTCAACAGAAAAAATCCTGCCCCTGCGAGCGGAAGCCGCCACGCGATCAACCCGCCGAGCACCGCGAGCAACAACAAGGGCTGCAACAAACGCAGCACGAGAATATTGCTCAACATATCCAACGCCCAGCGCGCGCGCGAAATGCGATGCACCGTGGCGCCCGACAGGTTAGAGGCGTGCCAATCCGTTGGCAGGCGCTGCACACGGGCGAAAAGATCAAGCTGCAACCGCTGCATCGAGCGCACCGAAAGCGCATTCCAATGGCGATCGAGCAACTGGCGCAAGAGAATCCCCGAAACCAGCGCCCCGGCCACGGTTGCGAACGGCCCGCACAAACTTTGCTCCGCGCCACGATAGGAGCCATGCGCCACCGCCCCCACCAGATTGCCCATGGCTAGCGGCGCCACAGTCTCGGCTGCGATCACCAGCAACAGCAAGGCAAGGATGAACCCAACCTCGCGCCGCTCGGCCAACCAGTATCGGACGAAAACAGCGAGGGTCTGCTTCCAGTCAAGCTGGGTCATGCGGCGTGCAATACGCGCATTGCCAAAGGCATTGCTCATAAAAACTCGATTTCTGCCATGATGGCGGGATGGTCACTGGGATGGTTGATGGCATCAGGTGCGGCAATGACGCACTGGTTGTTCACCCGCGCCGCATCCTGTGTGGCAAAGATCAGGATATGGTCGATGGCCTGCCTGTCCGGCTCCGAGGGGATCAGGCGGGGATGGCCGAAAATCGGGGCCAGCGCAGGCGCATCCACCGTGGCGTTGAGATCGCCCAACAGCAGCACAGTCTCCCGTCCCGCCAGCAACGCATCAAGCAAGGCAGCGGCCTGCGCCTTGCGCACCCCTTGCGCGCCCGCGTCCTGCATATGAGTGAGATGGGTGCAGCCCAGCCGCACCCCGCCCGCCACCGGCAGATCAATCCACAATAGCCCGCGCTCACCATCGCGCGGATCTTCCGCCAGCGCCAAGCCGCCACTGGCCACCGGCGCCATCCGCGACAGGATCGCCATATCCGATCGCGATGCCACCCAGCCACCCTCGTGCCAGCGCGGCTTGGCGCGCGCGGGATAGCGGGTAAGGTGATAATCCTCCCCCGCCAAAAAGGCCGCACTATCCAGCCCCAGATCGGGCGCGACAAAGCATTCCTGCAACGCCACCACATCGGGCCGATGCTGACGCAAAAGCGCGTCAATGGCCGCCATCCGGCGGGGATAATCGCCTTCGTTCTTCCAGATATTAAAGGTCACACAGCGTAAAATCACGCCACGCGCTGCCCAGCCACCCATACCGCGCGCACCACCGGCAAGCCGCCATGCAGGCTGACCCGCACCAGATCCGCGCGCTTGCCCACCGCGATCTCGCCGCGATCCGCAAGACCCACCGCCTCGGCCACCACACGCGTGACACTGGCCACCGACGCCGCCAGCGAACGGCCAAACGGCGCCTCGGCCAGACGAAAAGCGCATTCGATCAGGCTGCGCGGCACATAATCGGACGCAAAGCCATCAAGCAGGCCCACCTCTTCCAGTTCCTCGGCGCTGACATTGCCCGAATAGGAGCCACCCCGGATCAGGTTTGGCCCCCCCATGATATTGACCATACCCAGCCGCCGCGCTTCCTGTGCCGCCTCCATCGTCACCGGGAATTCGGCGATCCGCGCGCCCACGGCATAGGCATCGGCCACATGCTCGGCGGTCTCGTCATCATGCGTAGCCAGCGGAATACCATGCGCCTGCGCCATTTGCGCCAGATAGGGGCGATTGATGCTAACATGGCGCTCCTGATCCTCGCGCCGCTTGGTCAGGCGGTCGGCTATCGCGGTTTCGCTCATCCCCTCGCGGCGCCATGTGCGGTCAAGAAACACATCAAGGTTCTTATATTGCCGCTGGCCCGGCGTGTGGTCCATCAGCGAGGCGAGGCGCGTGTGGCGGCGGGGCAGGAATTCCTCCAATTGCGCCTGCAATGTCGGCCCCGGCAATTCGCAGCGCCAATGGATGAAATGCTGCGCCCGCAAGGCGCCGGTTTCGTCGGCCTGCTCAATCCCGTCGATCAGGCGGCGCAGATTGTCGAGATCGCGCGCCTCGCCACTGGCCGCCCCCACGCCCAGCGAGAGGCTGTCAAACACGGTGGTCACGCCGCTGGCAATACACACACCATCATGCGCAATAGTGGCCGAGGCCGGGTTCCAGTCAATATAGGGTCGCGGAAAGTAATGGCGCTCCAAATTATCAGTATGCATATCAATAATGCCGGGGATAATATAATCCCCATGCATATCGATAGCATGGCCAGTGACCGAGCCTGCACCCACCATCTGGATCTGGTCATTCTCGATGGCCAGCGATCCGTGAACCACGGTGTCGGCAAGCACGATCTGGGCATTGGTCAGCACGGTCTGCATCGTCGAATTCCTGTCGGAGGTCAGCAAAGGTTCTTTTCCGGCTCGATCACCAGCTCGACGCGGTCGGCCGCCATGCGCGCCTCGCCATATTCGAGCATCGCGCCATCAGCATCATGGTTGATCGCCTGCGTGATGATCACTGGCACATGGCGCGGCATTTCCAGCAAGCTGGCCTCATCGGGCGTGGGCAAGCGTGAGAGGATGCGCGTCTGCACCCGCACATAGTCGCGGATGCCCAGCGCCTGTAGTGCGGCGGTGATCGACTGGGTGCGCTCGTAATGCTCGATGAAGCCGGAAACGCGAGATTCGAGGAAATAATGCGTGCCAATCCCGCTCGGCTGGCCATTCACCATCGACATACGCTCAAGGCACAGCACCGGCGTCCCCAGCCTTGCGCCAAATTTGCGCGCGATGGCCGCGCTGGCTGGCTCCACCACCAGACGCAAGGTCTTGTGATAATGCGCCGCCTGCGCTTGCCGAACCGTCTCGCTAAAACGGGTGCGGCGCTGAATATGCACCGGCAGAGAAGGCCGCTGAACATAGCTGCCCCGCCCTTGGCTTGAATGGATCAAGCCGCGCTCGGCCAGCTTGGATAGCGCCGTGCGCACCACATGGCGCGTAACGAAATAGCGCCGCACCAAAGCATGTTCGCTGGGCAGTTTATCCCCCGGCGAGAGCTGGCGGGTCTGGATTTTGCGCTCAAGGTCATCGGCAATCTTGCGCCAATCCATAGCGATTCTCCTCAAGGCCTGCATGCCATTTGATCGCTACAGAAATATTACGTAATCCGACAAGTTATATTCAATTCACAAAACAGAAACAGCGATAAGACTTGCAACGAAGAAAGCCTATACAATAAAAGAAGGATAAGGTGAACGAACAAATACATAACTTGTTGGAGAAACGCGGTGAATCAACCTGACCCGCTTGTTGACGCCCAGAGCCAGCCAGCCCAAGCGCTGACCGCCACGCGCCAACGGGCCCATGCCCTGATCGCCAAAAGCCGATCCTCCAGTGTGCAGGCCTGCTTTGCGCGCATGATGGACCTGCCGCGCTCCACCCCCCTGCGGCCAACCGAAATCGGGCTGATCATGGTGCGTGGCCGCGTCGGCGGTGATGGCCAGCGCTTTAATCTGGGCGAATTGCCCGTGGCTCGCGCGGCGGTGCGGATCGAGAATGGCCCCGTTGGCGTAGGTTATGTGGCCGGGCGCGATCATGATCATGCCGAAATGGCCGCGTTGGCCGATGCTATGGTGCAAAGCGATGCTTGGCGCGAACAGCTTGAAGACATGGTGCTGGCCCCGCTGGCCGCCGAACTGGCCGAGCGCAAGGATGCCAACGCCCGCAAGGCTGCGGCCACCAAGGTTGATTTCTTCACCATGGTGCGCACGAGAGCGGAGAAATGAGCATGACCGTTGATCTTTCCGGCGTGAGCGCTGGCTTTGCCGAACCCGTGCGCGCCGCGCAGAGGATGTTTCGCCATGTGCTCGATGCGCTCTCGCGGCCCGGCACCGTGGTAAAACTCGATGGCTCCGTTGATTTCGGCGCCAAGGGGGCGATTGCCCTCACCCTGCTCGATTATGAAACCCCGGTGTGGCTGGGTGATAAAGTAGGGCTGGGCGAACAACCCGATGCCGCCTTTGCCAATTGGCTGCGCTTCCACTGTGGCTGCCCGCTGGCCGCCACACCCACGCAGGCCAGCTTCGTCTTTCTCGACGCCACAGACCTGCCCGCGCTGGATCAGTTCAACGCGGGCGATGCCAAATATCCCGACACAGCCGCAACGCTGGTGATCGCCCTGCCCGCGCTGACCGGCGGGATGCCGGTGTCGCTCGAAGGGCCGGGCATCGCCACGCGCCAGACCATCGCGCCACAAGGCCTGACCGCCGATTTCTGGCAACAGGCCGCCGCCAATCGCGCCCAATTCCAGCTTGGGCTGGACATCATCCTGACGGCGAATGACGCAATCATCGGCCTGCCCCGCTCCACCCGCATTCTCGCAGAAGGCTAACCCCCATGGCTTATGTCTCGGTAAAGGGTGGCGAACGCGCCATCAGCAATGCCCACCAATGGCTCGGCGAAGCCCGGCGTGGCAACACCGCCGTGGGCGAGATCGGCGTTGACCAGATCCGCGAGCAACTCTCGCTGGCGGTGGATCGGGTGATGATGGAAGGCTCTTGCTATGACCGCGATCTGGCGGCGATGGCGATCAAGCAAGCGCGCGGCGATGTGACCGAAGCGATCTTTCTGCTGCGCGCCTATCGCACCACCTTGCAGCGCTTTGGCGCTTCCGAGCCAATCGATACGCAGCGCATGGATGTGCTGCGCCGCGTATCGGCGGCCTTCAAGGATATCCCCGGCGGTCAAATCCTCGGGCCAACCTTTGATTACACCCACCGCCTGATCGATTTCGACGAGGCCGAGGCCGCCACTGCTCCCTTGGCCGATGCCCCCATCGACCGCGTAATTCCCACCATCGGCCATGTGCTGGGCCATGAAAGCCTGCTCGAACCCGCCCCGGTGGAGGATAGCACAGCGGCCGAACCCTATGATCTCACCCGCGAACCCATGGCCTTTCCCGCCACGCGCGACCAGCGCTTGCAGGCTCTAGCCCGCGGCGACGAAGGGTTCCTGCTCAGCCTCGCCTATGCCTCGCAACGCGGCTGGGGCAACACGCACCCCCTGTGCGGAGAAATCCGGCTGGGCGAGGTGAGCGTTGAACTCGTGCCCGAAGAACTGGGCTTCCCTATCGAGGTGGGCGAGATCACCGTCACCGAATGCCAGATGATCTCGAATTTCGAAGGCTCGGCCGATCGCCCGCCCCAGTTCACACGCGGCTATGGCCTGACCTTTGGCCACAACGAGCGCAAGGCAATGAGCATGGCGATTGTCGACCGCGCCCTGCGCCATGCCGAAGTGGGCGAGACGCCCGCCCATGCGGTGCAGGATGAGGAATTCGTACTCTATCACAGCGATAATGTCGAAGCCTCTGGCTTCGTGCAGCATTTAAAACTGCCCCATTATGTGGATTTTCAGGCCGAGCTGCAATTCGTGCGGCGCCTGCGCAAGGATTGGTTCGCCGCGCGCGAAAATCCCTCGGACACAGCGGAGGCCGCAGAATGACCAGCCAGCAAAACCGCAAGCCAGAGGCGTATAATTACGCCTATCTGGACGAGCAGACCAAGCGCATGATCCGCCGTGCGATCCTCAAGGCGGTCGCTATTCCCGGCTATCAGGTGCCCTTTGGCAGCCGCGAAATGCCGGTGCCCTATGGCTGGGGCACGGGCGGCATCCAGGTGACGGCGGCGATCATTGGCCCCGATGATGTCTATAAATGCATCGATCAGGGCGCCGATGACACGACTAATGCCGTCTCGATCCGCCGTTTTTTCGCCCGCGTGGCCGATGTCGCCACCACCGAGCGCACACAAGATGCCACCATCATCCAAACCCGCCACCGCATCCCCGAAGCGCCGCTGCGCGAAGGTCAGATCATGGTCTATCAGGTGCCCCAGCCCGAGCCTTTGCGCTTTCTGGAGCCGCGCGAGACCGAAACCCGCGCCATGCACGCCTATGAGGAATATGGCCTGCAATATCTCTCGCTTTATGAAAGCGTCTCGGCCTTTGGCCGCATCGCGGGGGGCGCGGGCTATCCGGTGCTGGTGGACGAGCGCTATCTGATGTCGCCCTCGCCCATCCCAAAATTCGATAATCCCAAGCTGCACCAGAGTGAGGCCCTGCATCTGTTTGGCGCGGGCCGCGAAAAACGCATCTATGCCGTGCCTCCCCACACCGATGTGCGTAGCCTCGATTTCGAGGATTACCCCTTCGAAGTGCAAAGCTGGGATGAAGTCTGCGGCCTATGCGGCTGCCCCGATAGCTACAAGGACGAGGTCATCCTCGACGACGAGGGCAACCGCATGTTCGTCTGCTCCGACAGCGCTTATTGCGGCGAACGCCGAGCGGCGGGCCATGCCGGGCCGCTGGCTGGCCATGCGCTCGATTCCGCGCCCCAAGAGGAGGCTTTGCCATGACCATCCATGCCCCCCTCGCGCCCACCCCGCTGATGCAAGTGCGCGATCTTAACAAAAACTTCGGCCCGGTGCGCGCCTGCCGCGATGTCAGCTTCGATCTGCGCCGCGGCGAGATCCTTGGCATCGTGGGCGAAAGCGGCTCGGGCAAGACCACGCTGCTGCGCTGCATCTCTGGCCAGACCGCGCCCAGCTCAGGCGAAGTGCTGTTCGATAGCCAGCGCCACGGCTTGCGCGACATTTTTGCCCTCTCCGAACAGGAACGCCGCCGCATCGCGCGCGAGGAATGGGGCTATGTCCACCAGAACCCGCGTGATGGCCTGCGCATGCGCGTCTCGGGCGGGGCCAATGTGGTCGAGCCTTTGCTGATGAACAATGTGCGCCACTATGGCCGGATGCGCACGCAGTCGCTGGACTGGTTCGCCAAGGTTGAACTGGATGGCGCCCGCGTCGATGGCAAACCACGCACCTTCTCCGGCGGCATGCAGCAGCGCCTGCAAATCGCACGCAACCTGATCCACAACCCCAGCCTGATCTTCATGGACGAGCCCACCGGCGGACTGGACGTTTCGGTGCAAGCCCGCCTGCTCGATCTGATGCGGGTGCTGGTGCGCGAGATGGGGCTGGCCGCGATCATCGTCACGCATGACATCGGCGTGGCCCGCCTGCTGGCCGACCGGCTGCTGGTGATGAAATCGGGCGAAGTGGTCGAACAGGGCCTGACCGATCAGGTGCTCGACGATCCGCAGCATGGCTACACCCAATTGCTCGTCTCCTCCGTCCTCCAGATCTGAAAGAGCGCCATGAACACGATGGATATCAAGCCCGCGATTCTGGTCGAAGGGCTGGGCAAGAGCTTTACGCTGCACAATCAGGGCGCCGCGCATGTGCCGGTGTTTGAAGGGATTGATCTAGCGGTGCGCCCCGGCGAATGCGTGGTGCTCGCCGGGGCCTCGGGCATGGGCAAATCCACCATGCTGCGGATGATCTACGGCAATTATCTGCCCAGCACCGGCTCGGTCAAAGTGCTGCATGATGGCGCCTATCTGGATCTGACCGGGGCCGCCCCCCATGTCACGCTCGATGTGCGCCGCCGCACGATGGGCTATGTCAGCCAGTTTCTGCGCGTAATCCCGCGCATCCCCACGCTGATGCTGGTAATGGAACCCTTGCTGGAAAACGGCGTGGCCGAGGATGAGGCGCGCGATCGGGCCGAGCGCATTCTGGCCATGCTCAACCTGCCGCGCAATCTCTGGGCCTTGCCCCCCGCCACCTTCTCGGGCGGCGAGCAACAGCGAGTGAACATCGCCCGCGTGATGGTGCGCGATTATCCCATCCTGCTGCTTGATGAGCCGACCGCCTCGCTCGATGCGGCCAACCGCGAGACCGTGCTCGCGCTGATGACCATGGCGCGTGACGCGGGCACGGCGATGGTGGGTATTTTCCACGATGAAGTGGCGCGCAATGCGGTGGCCACGCGCTTCTTCGATGTCACCCCCCATCGCTGCGCGGCCTGACATGCGGATATTTAGCCAAAGGGTGGTAACGCCCAACGCCTGCGCCCCGGCCGAGCTGGTGGTGGAAGATGGGCAAATCATCGCCGTGGAAGCCCGCAGCACCGCCAGCCCCTATGCGCACGATTGGGGCGATGATCTGCTCATCCCCGGCCTGATCGATATCCATACCGACAATCTGGAAAAGCATTACCAGCCGCGCCCCGGCGCAAGCTGGGATGATGTGGGCGCGGTGATGGCGCATGATGGCCAATGCGCGGCGGCGGGCATCACCACCGTGTTCGATTCGCTCGCGCTGCATGGCGTGCGCAACGAGTTGAACCGGCGCGAGGCCTTTCCCGCAATGGTCGCCGCCCTCGAACTGGCCGACGCACAAGGCTTGCTGCGCGCCGATCATCTGCTCCATCTGCGCTGCGAGGTGACCTCTGGCGAATTGCTCGAAACCATCGCTCCGCAGATAGATAATCCGCGCCTGCGCCTGCTCTCGCTGATGGATCATCGCCCCGGCCAACGGCAAATGGCCAACAAGGCGGTCTCGGTGGAATGGCAGGCATCACGGCCCGATTTTGACGAGACCCTGTGCGACACGAATCGCCAAGCCATCGCCAGCCTCGCCGCAAGGCGCGCGCTTCCTTTGGCTGCGCATGATGATGCCACGCCCGACCATGTTGCCGAAGCCCAAGCTCTGGGCTGCACCATGGCCGAATTCCCCGTCACCCATGCAGCGGCCAGCGCAGCACGCGCAGCCGGCATGAGCATCGCAATGGGCGCGCCCAATTTCGTGCGCGGCGGATCGCATTCTGGCAATCTTTCCGCGCGCGCGGCGGCGCAGGCCGATCTGCTAGACATTCTCGCCTCAGACTATATCCCGCTATCCATGCTGCGTAGCGCCTTCATGCTGACACAGACCCCCTTCCACTGGCCCCTGCCGCGCGCCATGGCCACGGTGAGCGCCCATCCCGCGCAGGCCACCGGCCTTGTCGATCGCGGCGCCATCGCGCCGGGTTTGCGTGCCGATCTCTTGCGCATTGTCTGGCAACAGGGCCAATGGCCCCGCCCCTTGGAAACCTATGTCAAAGGCCAAAGGATCGCCTGATATGACCGCTCGCTATGCCCTCTATTACGCCCCCGCCCCGGCCAGCGATTTTTGGCACAGGGCCAGCCTCTGGCTAGGGCGCGACGCGGTGAGCGGGGCAGACATGCCCCAGCCAACCCTATCGGGGATCAGCGCAAAGGATTTTGCCACTATCACCGCCGATGCCCGCCATTACGGCTTCCATGCCACCCTCAAGGCCCCCTTCGCGCTGGCCGAGGATCGCAACGAGAGCGCCCTGATCGCGGCGATGGAGGATTTCGCCACCACCCGCGCACCTTTTGAAACCGCCCTATCGCCGCAAATCCTCGGGCGCTTTCTGGCGCTGCGCCCGCTGGCCCCCTGCCCCGCGATCCAGAGCCTGCACGAGGATAGCCTGCGCGCCTTTGAGCCTTTCCGCGCCCCACTGGCCGAGCGCGACATTGCCCGCCGCCGTGCCTCGGGCCTGACGCCGGAACAGGATGCGCTGCTGCTGCAATGGGGCTATCCCTATGTGCTATCTCATTTCCGCTTTCACATGACCCTGACCGGCAGCATCGCCGATGATGCCCTGCGCGCCCATCTGCTGGCCGCCGCCACGCGCCATTTCGCGCCAGACACCGGCCCACACCATTTCGCCAGCATCAGCCTGTTCCGGCAAAGCGACCGCACAGCCCCCTTCGACATGATCGCGCAGGCCTCATTCAGCGCTTAGATCTGCAAGGCACGCAGGAAAGCCGCCACCGCCGCCTCCAGCGCCCCTGCATTCTCGATCACGATCACATCATCGCCCTGCGGCTCGGGCGTGGCGGCGCGCGCCAGCCGGGCCTCGACATCCTCCGCGCTTTCCCGCCCCCGCGCGGCAATCCGCCGCGCCAGCACAGCCCGCGAGGCAGTGACCACCACCACCCGCAGCGGCTGAAAAGAGGCCCGCGCCGCCGCCACAGCCCCGCGCGACACATTGCACACCACATGCCGCCCCGCAGCCAGCTCCTGCGCAATGCCCGCATCGATGCCATAGCTCAGCCCATGCGCATCCCAGCATAGCGCATAACCACCCGCTGCGCGCTTGGCGGCGAACTCTTCCGGGCGGATCGCAATATGCGCCTCGCCCCCTGCATCGGCATGGCGGGTGATCTCGCGTTGCGGGAAGCTATAGCCCTCGGCCACCAACCGGCCCCGCACCGCATCCAGCAGCGTATCCTTGCCCGCGCCAGATGGCCCGACCACCAAAAACAGCATGCCTCGCGCCGCCTCAGCCATATTTGGCCACGAACTCAGCCGCATCCAGCTCGCGAAAATCGGCCAAGGCGGCGGCCAGCCGGTCATGCTCCCAATCCCACCAGGCCAGAGCGATCAACTTCTCGCGCACATCGGGCTCAAAGCGGAATTTGATGATCCGGGCGGGCACACCCACCACCACCGCATAGGGCGGCACATCCTTCGACACTACCGCGCCCGCACCGATCACCGCGCCCGTGCCAATGGTCACCCCCGCCAGAATGGTCGCGCCATGGCCCACCCACACATCATGCCCCAATATGACCTGATCCGCGCGCCGCCATTCGAAAAAGCCATGATCATCCGCTTCGCCCAGCCCATAGGAAATGGCGCGATAGCTGAAATGATGCTGGGCAGCGCGCCATGTCGGGTGGTTGCCCGGATTGATCCGCACATCGCGCGCGATCGAACAGAATTTGCCGATCCGCGCATAGGCCGCGCTCGAATCGCTGACGATATAGCTGTAATCGTCGAAGATCACTTCCTGCAGATGGGTCCGCGCGCCCACTCGCGTCCAGCGGCCTAGCGCACAATCGACCACGGCAGCCTCCGGGTCAATCTCGGGCGCGCCATCGGGGGCCATGGCCTTATGCCGCTCGGGCGTCTGGCGCGCCACATGCACCAGCCCCATTTCGGCGGCGAGCGAGGTAAGACGCCCCCCCATCACGCCGTCGCCAGCATCAGCGCAGGGGCCGAAGGCGCAACAGGCGCGGGCGACACCGGGCTATAGGGCGGTGCCTTGCTGCCATAGATCGCGGCAATCGCCTCATCGGTCAGCTCCTCCACCGGCCCATCAAACACGATAGCCCCTTTGCGCATACCGATCACCCTCGTGCAATAGCGCCGCGCGATGTCGATCGAATGGAGGTTGACCAGCACAGTGATCCCGCGCGAACGGTTGATGTCGGCAATGCTCTGCATCACCGTCTCGCTGTTGATGGGGTCTAGCGAGGCCACCGGCTCATCCGCCAACAGAATTTCCGGATTTTGCAACATGGCGCGGGCAATCGCCACGCGCTGCTGCTGCCCGCCCGACAGGAATTGCGTGCGCTGGAAGGCGGCCTCGGCCATGCCCAGCCGATCAAGCTCAACAATCGCGCGCGCGCGCAGATCGGGCGGGAAATATTTGAACAAGGATGGCACCAAGGGCCGCGTGGCCAGCGTGCCCAGCAACACGTTGGTGAGCACATCAAGCCGGGGGATCAGATTGAATTGCTGAAAGATCACCGTCGCGCGCCGCCGCCAATCACGCAAAGCGCGCCCCTTGAGCGCCAGCACACATTCCCCATTCCAGGTGATCGTGCCCTCCTGCGGCGTATACAGCCGATTGATCAGCCGCAACAGGCTCGACTTGCCCGATCCAGAGCGCCCGATAATCCCCACCATCTCGCCCGGCGCAATGCGCAGACTGGCATGGTTGACCGCCACAATATCGCCAAAACGGCAATGGACATCTCGCATTTCGAGCATGGGATCAGCCCTTTCTAGGTAAGGCGCGCGCGCAAGGCATCAGAGGCCACATCGAGCACGCCCACCGCCACGATGTAGAGCAAGGTGATGAAGGCCACTTCATCAAAGGCAAAGATACGGATGCGCTCCTGCAATTCGAAGCCAATGCCGCCACCGCCCACCACGCCGACAATCGCCGCCGCGCGGAAATTCTGTTCCAGGAAATAGAGGCACTGGCTCAGCCACACCGGCAGCATCTGTGGCAAAGTGCCAAAGCGCAACACCGCCAGCCTGCCCGCCCCCGTCACCCGCAACGAGGCGATCTGCCGCGCATCAACATTCTCCATCGCTTCGGCAAACAATTTGCCCAGCCGGGGAATGTCGGTGAGGATGATCGCCAATATGCCCGGCACCGGCCCCAGCCCAAAAGCCGCCACCATGATCAGCGCCCAAACCAACACCGGCACCCCGCGAAACAAATCGAGAAAGCGCCGGATGGCAAAATGGATAATCGGATTGGCCACCAGATTGCGCGCCGCCAGCATCCCCACTGGCACCGCCAGCACGGTGGCCACGCTGGTGCCGATCACCGCCATCGCCAGCGTCTGCACCACAACATAGAGCAGATGCAGCGCATGCCCGCCATCCGAAGGCGGCCACATCGCCGCCACAAACTTCCCCAGCTTGCCCAAACCATCGCCCAGCACCACAAGGCTGACATCAAGCTCGCGGCAAGCGGCCAGAAAGACCGCCGCAAACAAGACCGCCATCAGCCACCCGCGCAAGCGCAACCACAAGGGCAGGCGGATCGCCTCGGGCGCGATCATCATCGCCCGCGCCATCATCGCGCCATCGTTCAACCGCACCGAGCGAAGCGCCACCATATCAATGCGCCCCCTCGCCGATCAGATGATGCCGCAAGTGCTCAGAGATCGTATCCAGCACAGAGATACAGCCCACAATCAGCAGCAAAATCGCCAGATAGGTGTCAAATTCGGTGAAACTGATGGCGCGCTGCAACTCAATGCCAATGCCCCCCGCCCCCACCACACCCAAGGCGGCCGCCAGCGACAGATTAACCTCCATCCGCAACAGCCAATAAGACAGCAATTGCGGCAACATCTGCGGCACAATGCCAAAGCGCATTTCCTGCAACCAGTTGCCCCCCGTGGCGCGCACCGCCTCCACCTCCTGCATCTGCGCATTTTCCAGCGCCTCGCTAAACAATTTGCCCAGCGACCCAGTGGTGGCCACGATCAGCGTCAACACCCCCGCCACCGCCCCAATGCTGAAGGCCGAAGCGAAGATCAGCGCGAGAATGGCATCGGGAATCGTGCGCGCCGCGTCAAACCCGCGCCGCACCAGCAAACGCAGCGCCTTGTTGCGGTTGAGATTGGAGGCGGCAAAGAAAGCCAGCACAAAGGCGATCACCCCGCCCACCACCGTGCCAACAAAGGCCATCGCAATCGTCACCCGCATAGCCTCCAGCCAGCGGGGCAGGTCATGAAACCAACTGGCCAATGATCCGGGCGTCATCCTGTCGGCCAACAGCGCCTCGCCGCGCAATTGGGGCAGCAAGCGGTCAAAGAAGGAGGCAACCCGCTCGCCCCAGCCGCCATCGATGGCATTATCCGCCGCGCCGCTCAAGTGCACCGATGCGGCCAACACCAGCGACACCGCCATAAACTGGGCCGCAGTCCACATCCGCCCCCGTCGCAAACGGCGGCGATGCTCAGCCTCAATCCCGGCCAGCGATACGCCCCCCTCGCCCGGCATCAATGGCCGCCCCGGATAGGATCAAGCGCGCCCGCCTCGGTCGGCTCGATTTCCTGCGTATTGGGCGCCAGCCAATGCGCCACATCCGGCTTGTCCTGAAACAGCGCCACATGAATGCCTACCAGCCGCACCCAGCTTTCCAGCGGAATATCCCGGCGCACCACCCATGCCGTCTCGGCCTGCGCCCGCCCGCGCCAGATTTCGCGCAGCCCCTGGCACGGGTGGTCATCCTTACCCATGCCCCGGCACAGGCGCGACCAATCCGCGCTCAGAAAAGCGCCAGCCACCATCGGCGCGCTATGCAACACGCTGGCGACCTCGGAAGGGCCAGAGAGCACACGCGCGCGCGCCAGTCTGGCCTCGGGCACCCCCGCCGAGGCCAACGTGCGGCGCGGGCCTGCAAGGCGCGGCGGGCTATCGCCAGCAAACAACAGCGCGGCCTGATCGGTATCCTCCAGCTTGCGCAACGGGGAAGCCTCCGCCACAGCCAGCACCACCTCGGTGCGCCCCAGATCCATCGGCACCCGCTGGGTCAGGATCGGGCGCAAGCTAGCCTGATAGGGCGCATAGCTGGCCGGATCGAGCAGCGCGACATCCGCGCGCTTATCCGCCAGCGCCTTGGCCGCCTCTGCCCGATTGGCCACCGGGCAAACCTGCACTGGTATCTCCATCCGCTCGGCCAAATGGCGCACATAGGCGCGCTCGGCCGCGGGCCATTCGGGCGCATCGCTGGCGCAAGCCTTGCCCGGCTGCACCATGGCCAGCCGCAACTGGGCCAGCGGCGGCGCCCCGGCCGCGTTCGCCCCCACGGGCGCCTTGTGACAAGCGCCCAGCATCAGCAGCAGCGCGAGGATGGGCATACGCTGGCTCATGGCTTGCCTCCGCTGCGGCGCGCCTGAATCTCGTCATTGCGAATGGCGATAACATCCTTGTAAAGATCCCGGCCAACCGGCGCAAAATTGCTGCCCGCTGTCTGGCTGATCTCTTCCCACACCTTGGGCTTTTCATAGGGCAAAATGGCCAGCGTGCCGCGCATCACATCGACAAAAGGCTTGGGCCGATCGGTGCGGATCACATAGGGCGAATTGGGGATCGGCCCAGCCGTCCACACGCTGCGCAGATCCGACACTTTCATCAGCCCCTTGCGCGCCAGCGTAATCGGCGTGCTGGCGGCAAAGCCGGTTTCGGGCGTGCCCGCGCTGGCCAGCATCACCGCGCCATCCACCCGGCCATTGACCAGCGCCATCGCCGCCTGCGTCGCGCCGCCGGCCATAATGGTTTCGCCAAAGAAATGATCAGGGTCCAGCCCCTGCTGCCGCATCGCCCGGCGTGGAAAGATATAGCCCGAGGTGGAGTTGAAATCGACAAAAGGCGATCTTCTTGCCTTTAAGATCGGCCAGTGTGCGATAGGGCGATCCCGTGCGCACCATCATCACCGAATAATAGCCAATCGTCCCCTCGGCCTGTCGCACCGTCAGGAATGGCACCGCCTTGGCCCCCACCTGCGCATCGACATTGGCATAAGATCCGCCGCCCATCGTGGCGTAATCAACCTGCCCGGAAGACAGCGCCTGAATCACGCCATTATAATCGCTGGCCTCGGTCGTTTGCGGATCAAGCCCGGTGAAATCCCGGATGTGCTGGCGAAAGCCATCCCAGCCGGCAGTTTTGGATGGGTCGGCATCGTCTCCCCTGACCGCGATCCGCAACCGCCCCATCTGGCTTTGCCAGCGCCCGTCCTGTGTCAGATCGGAAATCTTGCCACAGCCCCCCAGTGATGCGGCTAGGAGCATGCAAAGCGCAACAGTCAGACGAGGTGAGCGATTCGAGTGTGCCATGCCATCGAATTGCCGGATGATTGTGATGCGAAAGCGTCACTTTCGTTTCAAAATGCAGTTCTGCGCCTAAAGTTGTTGAACAAGCTGGACCGACAGAACGGTTTTGTCAGGCTAACTATTCAACGTAGCTTTTTGCCGTGCGTGACATGGTTTGAGCGGACGCAACGACCCATTCGGCATTGGCAACCGCTCGAAAAACTCGAGGGGTTTTTCTGGAAACGAGGTGCCGCTGAAAATTGAAGGTGTTGTAGATGCCGCATTGCAGCTCCTCTCAACTGAGGAAGGGTGGTCCATTCATTCCCGAAGAGACAAAGGGCTGGTTGGCTGGCAGCATGACCATAGAATCAATCAAAGATGTGACTCAACGTATGCAAAGGGGATAGGCACCCTTTTCATCCAGACCATCCCCCCCTCGACAGGGCCTGAGGAGCGGCATAGCAAGAACCCCATGCCCGATATCACCTCCGATCATGTTATCCCCCCTCTGCGCGCTTATGCTTTTTCTCTGCTGGCGATGGGGCGCGCACGGATCGGCGGATTGCTGGCGCTGGTGTTTGCTGGTGCGGCTCTAGAGGGCCTCGGGGTTGCGCTCTTGGTGCCGCTAGTCACCGTGGTCACTGGCAGCGTTGCTGAAGGCGGGAGCTTTGCGCAGCAGACTCTGAGCCAATGGGGACGAGAACGGGCGCTGATTGCCTTGATGGTCGGCTTTGTTGCGCTGGGTGGCACGCGTGCGGTCGTGCTGTGGCAACGCGATGGCCAGCTCAACGCCTTTGCCGCTGAACTGGTTGATCGCTGGCGCATAAGACTGGTTCATGCGTTGGCCTCTGCCAATTGGAGCAAAATCAGCCCGCTGAGCCGTGGCAATGTTGAATTTACGCTGACAAATGACATCGCGAGGTTGGCACAAGGCAGCGACTATATCCTGCGCGGGAGCGCCGCCGCGGTGCAACTGGTGGTGCTGGCTGGCGTCGGGCTGCGGCTGTCGCCTGTGTTGGTTGGGGGAACTCTGCTGGCGCTGTTGCTGGCGCTGCGGATAACGAGGCGCTGGCTAGGGGCGGCATTTTCCCATGGGTCACAAATGACAAAGCTGGGCGGGCGTCGCCACAGCCTGCTTGCCGAGTTCATGGCCGGGCTCAAGCTGGCCAAAGCCCATGCTTGCGAAGACCGCTTTGTTGAAGAGTTTGCAACTGTTTCCAACGATATTCGGGCAAAATCACTAGCCTTTTCAGCCACACGCACACGCATCGCTTATGGTTGGCAATGGACGGCGATGGCGGCAGCGGCGGTTTTCATAACGCTGGGCATCTTGGTGTTTCATCAACCACCTGCGATCATGTCGGCCTTGCTCTTGCTCTTTATACGCATGCCCGGCCCCGCCTTGCAGATCGCTCATGGCGCTCAGGCTTTGGTGACAATGCTGCCAGCGGTGGCGCAAATGACCCATCTCGAAGCCAGACTGGATGATGGCGATGTGGGGGCAATGCCCCCCTTCGCCCCATCGCTCACCGCCCCCGCGCATGTTGAGCTATGCGCGGTCCGCTTTGCCCATGCCCGCTCCGAAGGCGGATTGCTGCGTGGTGTCGATCTGGTCATTCGCCCCGGAGAACTCGTGATGCTCACCGGCACTTCGGGCAGCGGCAAGACGACTCTTGCCGATCTGTTGATCGGCTTGACCGCGCCCGATGTGGGCGAATTGCGGGTGGATGGCCGCGCGATCACCGATACTGCCCAGCGCTGCCACTGGCGCGAACAGATCGCCTATGTCCCACAAGACCCCTTTCTGTTCGACCGATCTTTGCGGGAAAACCTGTGCTGGGCCACGCCCGAAGCGAATGATGCCGAAATCTGGGCTGCGCTGGAGGCGGCGGAGGCGGCAGATTTCCTGCGCGCGCTGCCTGATGGGCTGGATACGCGAGCGGGCGATCGCGGCGGGCACTTTTCCGGCGGTGAACGCCAACGCCTGTGCTTGGCCCGGGCTTTGCTGCGCTCTCCCCGCCTGCTGGTGCTCGATGAAGCCACCAGCGCGCTTGACCCTGCCACCGAAAACCGACTGCTGGCCACATTGGCAAGATTGCGCGGACGCACCAGCCTGCTGATGATCACTCACCGCGCCCATACCAGCCTCGCCGCCGATCGTGTTTACCACCTTTCCGATGGCGTAATATCGGAAAGGTGAGGTGCGTTCAGTCGATCATGGCACAACACACCGCAAACAGCCCTGCCAGTGCAGCCGTGCGCAGCGGATAATCCACCAGACTATGCGCCATTTCGATAGCGATACACAAAGGCGCCACCTGCCGCACGGCGCCGCCATGGCGCCACTCGGCCAGCCATCGCGCCCGCAGCCAGGCAAAAAATGCCACCAACGGCATCACAGCCAACACCCCACCCTCAATCAGCAATTCAAGCCAATCATCATGCGCATGATTGACAAAAGTCAGCCCCGCCAGCGCCGGATTTTCATACCAGCGATAGATTTGAGTAAAGCTGCCTAGGCCGGTGCCCAATGGCGCAAAATCGCGCAGGATATGCAAGCCATTAACAAGAAAGTCGCGGCGGCTCAGCCCAGCCAAGCCACCGCCTGCCGACAGATCATTGGCCCCCGGCCAAAAGAGCGCAGCCAGCAGCACGAATATGCCCGCACCGGCCATCGTCGCCAATACCGGCACACGCCGCCACTGTGGCCTCCACAGCAACATCAGCGCCATGGCCTCGATCGGCAACAAGGCGATACAAGCCAGCGATAGATTGATCACCACCCCGAAAACCAGCCACACCGCCATCCCCCGCCCCAGCCAGCGGGACAGCCGCGCCTCCATCACCCATCCTGCCCCCAACGCCAACGCGATCAACAGGAAGCTGCTCTGATGATTGCTGTTGGCAAACAGGCCGGGGCCGCGCCCGAAATTGGTGATATCATAGACATAGCCAACACCAGCCCCCCACTGCGCGCATCCCAGCGCTACGGAAGCCACCGCCACACCCACCACCAACCGCGCCACACTCCGCGTTGAAGGGGCCAAATTTCCACGCATCGCCATGAACAGCGCCAAGGGCGGGATCAGCGCCGCCAACGCCGCCAGGCTGCGCCCCGGCGCCAGCGACAAGGTCAGCCAGGGCAATGGCTGACCAGCCAGAACGAAGCCTTGCGCCACACCGGCATGCCCCGGCAGAGCCGTCCAGATCGCTGGCGGCAAAGGCATAAATTGCGCCACCCCCAGCGCCAACAGCGCCCAACCCAACCGCCGGATATGAAGCGACAGTTCGACCGGCGCCAGCCACAAGCGCCAGCCCAGCAAAACAGCCCCCAGCACCTGCAAGGCAAAATTGGCGACCACGCCGCCCGAAGACGACCCGCCCAGCACCAGCACCAGCACCAGATAGACCAAAACCGCGCGCGCGAACCAAGACCCCCGCTCGCTCATCTTGCCACCTTCATGCGCAGAGCACGCAGATCCTGATGCGCCTGACCATCCACCGGGCGCGCAACCACTTCGAGCCATTGTCCCTCGCAGCGCTCTGGCGGAACTTGCGCCACAAATCCCGTAACACGCTCGCCATCGCCGCCCTCCAACGGCTTTTCGTTGATCACCGCGCCATCATCCACACAACGCAGACGCAGCGCCATCACCCCGCCCTGCGGCGATAGCGCCTGATACGTCAGCCCAATCCGCCATGCCCCCGGCGCCAGCGTCAGCATCTGCCCCAGCAACACGCCAGAATCCCGCCCATAGGCCGACAGCGCCACCCCGCCCTGCGGGTCTTTTTCCGCAGCGCCCGCAGGAGATTGCATCACTTGCCAGCCGAAGGGCGGTGGCGCGGAGAGATCGGCAAAATCGGGGCTGTAGACAGGCCCAACCCCATTGGGGCCCGGCCAGAATGCGCGCGCACGGACATAATCGCGCAGACGGGCAAACTCTATCGCGGCAACACGGCGCAGCTCGGGATCATGCAAAACCTTCGGCGGCAAAGCGCCAACAAAGGCCGAGACCACCCCACCATCCCGAGCCGCCCCGCCCATGCCCGCCAAAGTTGCCGCCGCCAAGCCAGGCGCATGGCCCAAGGCCCGAGCCAGATCTCCGGCCTCCTCCGGGCCGGGCACGCGCGCGGCCAGCCGCTGGGCCATCTTGGCCGCTGTATCAGCATCGAGCAGCGCCACATTCTCCAGCCTGCTTCCAACCAAGCGCAAACTGCCCGTTTGCGCGGCCATCGCCACCCGCCCCACACGCGGAGCCAGATCGTGCGGATCGCGTCGTTCCGCCTCGGCGAGCAAACTGTTGGCACGCGCCATTTGCCCCGCCTGTAAAGCGGCCATGCCCATATCCACAAAGGGTTGTGCGGCCAAGGGATCGGCGCGCAGCGATACCATACCTCTCGCCGCCATACCCGCCACCGCCAATCCGACAAGCGCCGAGGCGACACCCACCGCCCTCCAGCGCCGCCCATCAGCCATGACTGGCCGCCGCCCCCAGGTCGATGCGAGGCTTGCTTTGGCCAACTCCGGCTGCGCTATCCTCGGAATAATGATAGTGATAGCTGTAGCCATAGCCTGAGCGGGTCAGAGCCACCTTGGTCAGCACCACCCCCAGAATATGGCCGCCCGCCTCTTGCACACGGCGCACCATATCGGTGGCCACCGCCGTGCGGGTGCGGCGGCTTTCAACCACGACCACCGTGCTCTCCGCGACCGAGGCCAGCAAGGGCGCATCGGTCAACCCCAAGACCGGCGGCCCATCAAGCACCACCAGATCATAGGCCGCCACCGCCTCGGCGATAAGCGTTGGCAAGCGCACCGAGGACAGCAATTCGGCCGGGGCATCCCCCAAAGCGCCCACCGGTAGCAAGCTCAAGCCTTCTTGCGCAGTGGCCACCACACAGCCTGCCAGTGTGTCGTCGGAAGCCAGCAAATGGGCCAGCCCCGGAGCGCTACGCTGCTTGTCGGTAATAAAGGTCGGGCGGCGCAAATCTGCATCGATCAACAGCACCCTTTTTCCCAACCGCGCGCTCAGCAGCGCGATCCCATAAGCCGTGGTCGATTTACCTTCGCCCGCATTCGACGAGGTTACGAACAGGCTGTGGGGCATTCCTTCGGCCCGCGAGAACTTGATCGCGGTCAGCGCCGAATAATACGCCTCGGCGATGCTCGATTTGCGGTCGCCAACAGCCTGCCAAGGCAAGGCGCCATCGGCCTCCATCGGCACCACACCCAACACTTTCAGCCCCAGCTTGGCGCGCGTGTCTGCGGGCTGGCTGATCGTGTCGAACATCACATGCGCTGCAAAAGCCGCCCCCAGCCCGAGCACCCCCCCCGCCACCAGCGCCAGCGCCAGATTGACGATTAGATTGGGGCTATAAGGCGCACGAGCCACCTTCGCGTCATCTACAAGGGCGATATTGCTCTGGCCAATGCTGCCGCTCACGGTCACATCCTTGAAGCGCTGGAGCAACGCATCATATTGGGCGCGGCTGGTGTCGGCCTCACGCTGGAGAATATTATACTGGATAGAACGGACGCGCTCATCTTGCACCGAGGATTTGGCATTGGCCACCCGTGATGCCAGATCCATCTCTGTCTGCAGCGCAGCCTTGTAAGCGGCCAGCAACTGGCGCGACTGATCCGAAAGCCCCGCACCCTTTTCCGAGGCGATCGCCTGATTGAGCCGGGTAATTTGCGCGGCCAGCTCCTGCATTGCGGGGTAATCAGCCTTATAGGTGCGCGCATTCAATTCGTATTGAGCCTGCAACTGGCTGCGCTGCTGAATCAAGGGGGCGATGGCGCCAATATTGTCGGGAACCCTGTCGCTGGCCCCGGCCCGCCAAGCGTTTTCGGCAGCTATCCGCTTGATGCGCGCCTGATTGAGCGCCTCTTCCATCGCGGCCAGATCGGTGACCGAAATCGTCACGCCTTCGCTCGACTTGCCATCAACCATCTGGCCGGGTGTGCGAAACAGATTGGTGCGGATCGCATATTCGTTAACCGCCCGCTCCGATTCCTCCAGCGCGATCTTGGTGCGGCCCAACTGATCGGCCAGGAATTTTCGAGCATAGCCGGTTGAATTATAGCGCCGCTCAAGACTGGTGGCGATAAAGGCCTGAGCCAGCGACGAAGCCATCTTCGCGGCCAATTGCGGATCAGGCGCGCTCACCGATACCCGCAGCAAGAGCGCATTCTTGAGTGGCTCAACGGCAATCGCGCCCTGAACACGCGTCGCCGCACGCACCAGACGCTCTTCGCGACTGCCTTTTTGGCCAACATAGTCTGGATTGTTGGCCAGATTGAGGTTTTCCGCCACCCGTCGGGCCAGCGCCTCGGATTTGACCAGCCCCACCTGCGTTGCCATCATTTCCTGATTGGCCACCATGGGGCGCATCCCCGCCCCACGCGTCTGTTCCAGCGAGTCGGTTGCTGTCGGATCATATTGCAGCAACACCGTCGAGCGATATTGCGGCTTGGCCAGCAGCGAATAGGCTGTCGCCAACACCAAGGCGAACGCCACCACCGCCAGGATGATGCGATAGCGTTCGCCAACGATGCGCAACACCTCGCGCAGTTCGAGTGTGGGCACACTTTCGCCCTTGACTGCGTTGGGGTGCTGCGGGTCGCCGGTAGGGCGGGAAATAATGGGCATGCTCGCCTTCGCGTGAGAGGTCACAGGTTGCGGAACACGGAGATGACCGAGAAAGCCGAAAGGCTGGACATCGCATCGCGGTACAATTTGCGCAGTGTGTCGGATTCGACCACGATCGTATCGCCGGGATAGACCACCGGGTCTGCCATCTTGCCGCGATGGATCGCCACCAGATCGAAGGCGGCGCCCACGGTATGGCCGCTCTGCTTGCGGAAAATAGCGGCACGGCGGGGGTTGCCATTGTCCTCGTTCACCCCCTTGGCCAAAGCCACAGCCCCCAGCAAGGTGGTGCGCCCCGGCAACGCATAGACGCCGGACTGCATCACCCCGCCCTCAACTGTCACATTGGTGGCATTGGTGCTGGCAACGCGAACGCTGATATCGGGGTTGTTAAGATAGCGCACACTGTAAAGGCGGCGCAGTTCGGCAGCAAACTGCTCGGGGCTTTTGCCGCGGACGCTAATCATGCCCAGCAAAGGCATGGCCACCTGCCCCTTGGCGTCAACCTGATAATCCCCCGAAAGCTCGCCTACACGAAACACCTGAACATGAATGGTATCCAGCGGCCCGAGCGGGATGTCATAGGCTTCTTCCTCGGGGACCCGTGCATCAGGCTTGCCCAACAACGAGGGGTCATAGGGCAGCGAATGCCCGCGCGACGCGCACCCTGACAGAACACCCATCATAATGACCAGTCCCGCCAGCGTCAGCACCCTTGCCTCACGCATGCTCATTACGCTTTCCTCTTAGATGGCGCACCGCTTCGGGTTGCCGCCAGTTGGTAAAGTTGTCTATGGATTTCATCATAAAACAGATTTCGTATCGGATTTTTCAGTGAAAATCCCACACTCGGACAAGGCCGTCTGATAAATGGCCACAACACGGCCAATGCCGAAACGCTGTTGAGCAATTTCGCGGCTGGTTGCTGCCATCTTCTGCCATTGCGCATCATCGCATACCGCCGCTCGCTCCATCGCCGCTTCCAGCGCGGCGGCATCGCGCGCCTCGGCCAAAAATCCGTTGGCGCCCTCTTCCACCACATCGCGGCAACCGGGCACATTGCTGGTAATCATCGGCCGCCCCAACGCCGCCGCCTCAACCAGAACCCGCGACAATCCCTCGCGATACGAAGGCAAAACAATCCAGTCAGCCGCCACCATCGCTGGGCGCACATCCTCAACGGACTGTAGCCACTCGATCACCCCCTCGGCAACCCAGCCTTCCACCTCATCGGCGGCAATGGCGGTGCGGTTGGCCACGCCCGCCTCGCCCATCAAGATAAAGCGCGCATCCGGCCAACGCACACGCAGCCGCCGCGCAGCCGCCACATATTCGCGCACCCCCTTGTCGCCCAGCAACCGCGCCACCATCAGAAATCTTGCGCGCGCCGGGCGCCTGGCATCGGGCGGGCAAAAATGATCGAGATCCACGCCCGATCCCGGCAGCAATCGCGCCTGCGTTCCGCTCACCATGCTCCGCGCCACGAAGAGCGCCCGATCATCACTATTCTGAAAAAACACCACAGGACAGCGCCGCAAAGCCATCCGATAAAACCACACCGCAAGCCGGGTAAGCCACCCTTCACGGATAAACAGCGTGCCCAGCCCCGACACATTCGGAAAGGCCGCCAAGCCCAGCGCCTGCGCCGCCAGAGCACCATAAATGTTGGGCTTGATCGTCCAGCTTAGCAAAGCCGCCGGCCGATGGCGACGCATCAACATAGCCAGCCGCCACAAGCAATGCGCCTCAACCAGAGGATGCGCCCCAGCCGCATCCATCGGCAGATCAAGGCATTCGCAGCCCATCTGCTCCAGCCTTGCGCTCCATACCGGGTGATGCGGCGCCACGGCCAGCACCCGCCAACCATCCGCCACCAGTGCCCTAATCAGCCCGGCGCGAAAATGCGCCAGATTCCAAGCCTGATTGGCGCACACCATGATCGCCCGCGCCCTTACCACCGTTCCAGAACCCAATGATAAGGCACCCATACCGAAGCATTCGTCGCCAGCACCAGCCAAACCATCTGCACCGCCCCGGTCGCCGCGATCGCCAGCATCCGGACCAGATAGGTCGTACGCGATGGCATCGGCACCAAATCGAGTATCGCCCCAAACACAATCACCTGCACTGGCGAGAAATACAGTGCCAGACGGTCAACCGCCGTCGATGAGGGGCTGAGCCATAGCCCCACCATCGCCGCCATATTGGCAAGGGCAAGCCCGATCCACACCCCTCGCGCAGCACCCACCACCGGGAAATGCCGCCAGCGCAGCAGCAATAGCGCCGAGGGCAGCACATTCATCGCCAGACGCACGACCGCGCCCGAGGAATCATAGCTCTCCTCCAAATATCCCAGCTCAAATTTATCGAAACGCTGGGCCAGCAAATAGACAAACACTACCCCGCCCAACACCATCAGCCCCAGCGCCAACACCGAATGGCGCCGCGCCATCATCAGGCCATACAGTGGAAACACGATGCCCGATGTTGAATGCATGGTCGCTGCCGCCGCCAACCAGACACAGGTTATCAGCCGCCGCTCTCGACCAAGCGCATCGAGCGCCAGCAGCAGCATGCCGATCGCCCCCGCCTGCCGCACATAGCCCATGCCCACCACGATCAGCAGATATGGAACGCTGGCCAATATCGCCAGCCATGGCTCTCGCGTGGCCAGACTCACGCGCGCAACACCCGTCACCATCAGCCCGGCGCAGATCGCATTGACTGGATAGATCCCCCAACCCAATCGCGCCGATAGCCACGCCAAAAAGGAAAAGCCCGGATCGGTAACCTGCAAGGCTTCGCGCCAATTGCTTTGGGCTATTTCATCAAAAATGTCGTCGTAGCTGTCCCAATCGCCACCAATGCCGTGGCGCAAACCCGCTATCGCCACATAAGCGATAATGAACAGCCAGACTGTGCCAGCCAGCACCGGCCCCAACCGATCAGCATGCGCACGCAGGGGGAAGAACAGCGCCATGATCGCCGCATAGCCAAACAGCAGCCAATAAACTGTCATTGCCCCTGCCCCGACCTGCGGCCCACTGCCAAACGATAGACCACCACCACCACCACCTGCCATACCGCCGTCGCCGCAGGCAGGGCGTTGACGCCCAAGGGCGCGATGGTCAATGCCACAAAGGCATATTTAGCCAACATTCCCAATAGAGAGGCGAAGCAAATGGCCCGATACAACCGCTGAGCAGTGGCCATTTGCAACCACACCAGCCCCGCCCAGCATGGCGCAAACATCAAGGCCCCATAAGCCAGAACACCCGCCACTGCCGAGGCATCCTCCGCCGCGAAACGCGCGCGGAGAAATACCAGATGCACGATCAACCCGCTCTGCCACCAACACAAGGCCGACACCGCCAGCCCCAGCCCACCCAGCACCATGGCAAAGCGCCGCGCCAGCGACCACGCCATCGCGCCCTCGCCCTTGGCCAGCAGCAGCGACAGCCGCGGCAATAGCACACGGGCGATCACCACCACCATCAGCGTGACCCCCATGTTGACGATGCGATTTCCATAGGCCAGCCGTGCGATCCCGCCCGCGCCATACCCCGAGGCGATCCAGGGATCGACCACCTGCTGCACTGAAATGATCGTCTGGCTGAGCAGCGTCCACCCCATGGCCATAGGCAGGCCCAGCCCGGCCACCGACCCGATACTAGGCCATACCGCTCCATCGACCCGCGCCGCCAGCCAACCTAGCACCACCGCCTGCGCCAGCGTGCCCAGCAAGATCGCCCCGCAAAAGCCCGGCAACCAGAACCCGCCCGCCAGCGTCATCTGGGCAATGGCGCAAGCCGGCGGCAGGGCTTCACTCAGCACATAGCTCACCGCGCCCGCCAGTTGCAGCCGCGCCGTATAAGCCCCGCACAATAGCAACATCGGCACACAGGCACACATCGCCGCCACCGCCAGCAGCACCGCCACAGGGTCATCCTCGGGCGCCATCTGGCCGAACACATGCGTCGCAGCCACCAGTGCCCATAGCCCTGCCGCCAGCCCCGTCCCGCCCAACAGCAACCAGCCCTCGCATCGCGCGGCCAACTGGCGCCGCGCGGCGCCCTCGGCATGGGCCAACACCGGCACCAGGGCCATCCCCACCGCCGCGCCCAGCCCGGCATAGATAAAGGCGGTGATGGCAAACAGAAATTGGAACAGATCGACCGAGTGCCCCACGCCGCCCCAATGCGCCAAGGCAATATCGCGCAGCGCCAGCACCAATCGGGCCAACAGGGTAAGTCCGCCAACCAGCCACGCCAATTTGAAAACCGATGGATAAGCCGCCTGCCGCATCACAGTTTGCGCGACCAGCAAAACACCCATGGCGCGCAGAGGCGCCCGGCCCGAAGCCGCGCCCCGCTCATGCGGTCAACCGCCCAGCCCGCCGCGCTGGCCGCCAGCCCGGCGGCGCGCAGCACACGCAATACCGCGCCAATCACGCCCTTCCGCCGGGGTAAGTGCGTCAGGAAATCGAAGGGATAAAACGGGCAGACGTACCGCACCGCAATCACCTCCAGCCCAGCGCGGCCATGCGCCTCGGCCAAGGCTTGAGCATCCAGCACGACATGGATATCGAAAAGATCGCGCCGCCATCGCCGCAGCCCCGCGCCATTGATACCGGCCAGATTGGGTATGCACACCATCTGCACCCCACCCGGACGCAGCCAAGCCGCCCCCGCCGCCAGCGCCACAGATGTCTCGGTAAAATGCTCCATCACGCCAAAGGATGTCACCACATCGAAAGCGCCCGCCAATACGGCAGGCGGGGCGAACAGATCGGCCTGATGCACAACCCCGGCCACGCTTTCACGCGCCAGCATAGCCCGCGCAGAGGCGCAACCCGAGGGGCTATAATCGATACCCTCGGCCCGCATGGCATGGCGGCGCGCAATCGCGGGCAGCATGAACGAAGCACCGCAACCGACTTCCAACAGCCGCCCGCCAGGGGCAATCCCTGCCTCGGCCCAGCCAAGGTCGATCTCGGCCATCAAATAACGCCGCAAGCTGTTGCGCAGGCTAGCATCGTCGGGATCATAGGCGCGCGGCAATACCGCCCCGTCATACAACCCCTCCCAATAGGCCGGTTCAGACAGGCGTATCTCATCAGTCTGCATGCTGCACCTCCAACCAAGCCTGAAACATCAGCACGCTCCACAAGGCGGGGGTAAAATCGTGCCGCCTCGACAGATGCTCCTGCCATGCCGCGCGCACCGGCGCCGGATTCCAATATCCCTCGGCGGCCAGACGCGGCGCAGCCAGCAGCGCTTCGGCCCAATCGCGCAACGGCCCGCGCAACCATTGACCCACCGGAATGCCAAAGCCCATTTTGGGCCGATCAACCAATTCACGAGGCACTTGCGCATACAGGATCTGGCGCAGGGGCCATTTCGATACGCCCTCGTGCAATTTACACGATAGCGGCAGCGAAAAGGCCAATTCCACCAGCGGCGTATCCAGAAACGGCACCCGCGTTTCAAGGCTGGCCGCCATCGCCGCACGATCCACCTTGGTCAAAATGTCGTCAGGAAGATACGTCAGCGCGTCCAACGCCATCATCGCGGGCACTGGCGCCATCGCCCCCAGCTCTCCGCGCAGCGCTACCAAGCGGCTTTCGCCTTCATCCCCCCCCACCACCCATTGCTCCGGGTGCTGCTCGGCCGAAACCATCCGCAGATACAGATCTTCGACCGAGGCGGCATCGAGCATCCCCGCCCCCTTGTTCAGCTTATCCCCGGCAAGGCCGAACCGCCCACCGCTCAGCACCCGCCCCAGCGCATTGCCCCAGCCCGGCGGCACCACCTGCACCCCCGCCGCCGCCACGCGGCGCAACCCCATCGGCATCGATCCGATCCGCCCCCACAGCCGGTCGGTCATCGTATAGCGTGTATAGCCCGCAAACAGCTCGTCGCCGCCATCGCCAGATAGCGCGACCGTGACGTTCCGGCGCGCCATCCGGCTCAATAGCAAAGTCGGGATCTGCGACGAATCGCCAAAAGGCTCACACCAAATGCGCGGCAGTTCGGGGATCACCGCGCGAGTATCCTCGGGCGAGACATGAAGCTCGTGGTGATCGGTGCCCAGATGGGCGGCCACGGCCTTGGCATGCCGGGCCTCGTCAAACCCCTGCGCGTCAAACCCGATGGTAAAGGTCTGCACCGGGCGAGATGATTGGGCCTGCATCAGGGCAACTACGGTCGATGAATCAATTCCGCCCGACAGAAACGCCCCCGAAGGCACATCCGCCACCATCTGGCGCGCCACCGACTGGCGAGCCAACGCGGCAACCTGCGCGGCGGCTTCCTGCGGCGAGCCTGCAAAGGGCGTGGCCGCCCCCCTAAGCGCCACTTGCGCCAGATCCCACCAGACCTCCACATCAGGCGCGGCATCGGGCGCAGAAAGATGCGCGATCGTCCCCGGCATCAACTTGGCGATGCCGGGGTGGATCGATAAAGGAGCCGGCACATAATTATGGCGCAGATATAGCGTCAAAGCCCGCCGATTGATGCCGCCAACAAAGGCCGGATGGCGCCGTAGCGCTTTCAGCTCCGACCCAAACAATAGCGCGGCCTCGCCCCCCTGCCGCTGAAACCCGTAATAGAGCGGCTTTTCGCCCAACCGATCCCGCGCGAGGCTAAGGCGGCGGGCCTCGCGGTCCCACAGGGCCAGCGCAAACATCCCCACCGCTCGGCGCAGCGCCGCCGCCAGCCCCCAATGCGCCATGCCCGCCAGCAGCACCTCGGTATCCGAATGGCCGCGCCATCCCCCCTCGGGCGCTGCCCCCGCCTGCTCAAGTTCGCGGCGCAGATCGGCAAAATTATAGATCTCGCCATTGAACGCCAGCACATAGCGCCCACAGGCCGACACCATCGGCTGTTGCCCGGCAGGCGAGAGATCAATGATCGCCAGACGCCTGTGCCCCAGAGCAAGCCCCGCCTCAGGCTCGACCCACACATGGCCATCGTCTGGCCCGCGATGGCGTAGCACATCGACCATGGCGATCCCGCGCGCGGCAAGATCCTCACCGTTCAATTGCCAGCAACCGCTGATCCCGCACATCGCCTTTAGGCCCTTTTCGCAAACATCGCGCGATAATGCGCAGCATAGGCCTTGGCGATCTGCCCAATCTCGAAATGCTGAACAATCCGTCGGCGCGCCGCACGACCGCGCCTAGCCCTTTCAGCGGGCGACAGCAAAGCAACGCGCATCATCGCATCGGCCAAGCCTTGCGGATCGCCTACCGGCGCCACCTCTCCAGTATCACCCACCATCAACGCGCAATCGCCCGTATCGGTGACCACGCAGGGCACCTCCATCAGCATTGCCTCGCCAATCACATTGGGCAAGCCTTCGTGCAGCGACGACAGGCACAGCACATCGCTCTCTGCCAAAATGGAGCGCACGTCCTCAACCTGATCGCGCAAGTCAACCCGATCCTGCAAGCCAAGCTCGGCGATCAAAGCGCGATAGGCCGCCTGTTGCGGCACCGCGCGCCCCACAATGACAAAATGGGCATCGGGCACATGGCGCACAACCAATGCCGCAGCCCGTAACAGAGTGGGATAATCCTTGATCGGATCGGCGCGGCCAATCGCGACAAACCGGACCCCCTGATGTGCCGCACCAGCGCGCGGAGTAAAATGGCTAACATCAAAACCGTTATGCAGCACCGTCATCCGCCCCCGGTCGTAGCCGATGTCGCCATGCGCTCGCATTGGCTCATGACCACAGCACACGATCGAATCGGGCAAGCGATGGCTGCCCCATGCGCATAGCCGCGCCACCATGCGCGTGGCCGCCTTGGGGCCGGGGTCGGTGCAATGTATGCCCCATACCAACTTACCATGCCCGGCGCTGAGCGCCGCCGCCCCACCAATCATATCCGCATGATAGAGCCATGTTTGCACAATATCGGGGCGCCATGCACGCATTCGTCGCGCTAACCGCGCTACCACCAGAGGCAGCGTCACCATCCCGCGCGCGCCGCCAAACATGTGCAGTGTCTGCACCTCAATGCCTTGCGCCCTCAATCTTGCCCCAATCACCCCTTCGTCGGTAAGCGAAACAACGATGGCTTCGGCCAGTCCTTGCGCACGCTGCGCCAACACCAGCCGTTCGAGCATGCGTTCGGCCCCGCCCACGCCCAGCCCGCCAATGACATGCATTACCCGCAACGGCGCATCGGCCAACTCATCCACGCCGATAGCCTACCGCCACCCAATAGGGCACGTTTTCAGAAAACAGGATATCGCTCAACCCGGCCGCTTCCATCATCGCGCGGATCTGTTCGCGGGTGAAGCGTTGCTCAAGCCTTGTGCCAAACCGATCAAGCGCATCGGTGCGCATGGTGTAGAAACTACCATGCCGATAGGGCGCCAAAGGCCAATGATCGACACGAAGGCCCAACGCCTCGCCCAACGCAGCCCCGCGTGCCAGCGGCCAATAGACCAGCCCTGCCACCCCATCACACACAAGCCTGCGCAGCCCAAAAGGCAGCCTCGACACGCCCCGCCGCAACAGATCGCTGGCCCGCCATAGCGCACGAAACGCCGCACCGCGATTGTCGAAGGCATAATAGAGATAAAGCAGGAAAGGCGCGCCAGGTTTGAGCTTGGCAACACAGCTTTTAAGACCACCCGCCGTATCGGGCACATGGTGTAAGACACCCAGCGAATAGCCGAAATCCTGACTGGCATCGGGCAAAGGGATCGCATCAACCGCCGCGTGATGAAAGCTCACCTGCGAAATATCGGCAAGTCGCCTGCGCGCGACCTGCAAAGCGTCTACTGCCGGATCGATGCAATGCAAGTGCCCAATGCGCGGCGCCACCCCTGCGGCCCAACGCCCGCTACCACATCCCAAATCAAACCCTTGCGCGTTGTCGGGCAGGACCGCCCATGGGAAAATGGCGAAATATCGTTCGAACAGCGCCCGCCATTCGGCATCATCCAAAGCCGATTGATCGAACGCAGCCCACTCATCGCCAAAGCCGGCCACCGTGGCCTGATCGATGTTGCCCCCGGCAAAGTGTTGCGACAGACAATCGGACTTCATCGCAACTGGCGACACACAATCCCCCGTCGGCACAATTCGATCAGGTTGCGCGATCACGAATTCCGTCGAGAACAAAGGTCAGACAAGATGCTTTGCTTGGCGATTAAAGCCTTGCAGAGGGTGCTCCACCAATGCGGCTTTAACACCCCCACAGCGTAAAAAATTAAGGGCTAACCGGTTGCGGAGCGCTGTTCGAATGACCGTCCGTGAGAGCAAAGGTCAAGCCCGCCACGCCCAGAGCCGCCAGCAACCAAGCATTCGTGTTGCCCCAGAGCGAACCCTTGCGATGGCGGCGTTGCGCATCAGAAGCAGCAGCGTCGCCAGCCTGAGGAGTTCCTACCGACGCCTGAACCGGCTCGTGAGCCGTCGCGCTAGCCGCCACCGGCGCAACCGCCATGGCAAACACGGCATACGAGGCCAGCATCACCCGAATATTCATAATCGACCTCGCCTGAAAAACATGTAGCTATCACAAGCCTTAACTCATCACTGCCACAGCCGCCCTTCTTAGGCAAGATACATCCGCAAGCAATTGTAAATGCTGCATTGCAGTTTACGCAGTTGCGCCTTATGCTCTCTCGGAGACGGGCTATATACAAAGAGATTTGGTGCCTTCCCTAAGCTTCATGACAAGGCTACCAAAAAGTGCTGAGTGTCCGCCTGCAAAAGCGCCATGATCTGTCGCTAAGCCCATGGGCACATCTGGCCGTGGGCGGGTTGATCTGTGTGGCTTTACCGTTTCTGGCTGTGGCCTTAAATCTGCCCCAAAGCTGGCACGAACCTGAAGCCCGCCACACCGCTTCGGCAGCCTTGTTGGCATTGATTTTCGGGTTCTGGTTACAGCGCAATGTCGGCCAATTACCCGGAACGCGCGAAAGTTCGGGTATTTTGCCTGGCTATACACTGTCATTTGGCCTGACTTTGGTGATTATTCTGATGGGCCGCATGGCTTATTCACGCGCCATTCTTGCATCGTCCTATACCTTGTCGATCTCATGGTTTTTCATCACCTATATGATCACCCAAAGACAGCGCCGACTGACGCTGGGCGTGGTCCCGGGTGGGCATGTCGATGCGTTGGAAACGCTCAAAGGGGTCGATTGCCTGCGCCTGACACTGGCCGACTGGCCTAGCGGCGCAGATGCTGTGGTGGCAGACCTGCGCGAGGATCATGACGCACAATGGACCGCACGGCTGGCCGATTATGCGCTGGGCGGCATTCCCGTCTATCATTCCAAGGATCTTTACGAATCGCTAACCGGGCGTGCAGAACTCGAACATCTGTCGGAAAACAACCTTGGCGCGCTGAGCCCGCAAAATTCGCTGATTTTCGCCAAGACCCTTTTGGACCGAGCCACGGCTTTGCCGGTGCTGTTGCTGTTGGCCCCATTACTGGGGCTGATCGCCTTGCTGGTGCGGATCGATTCGCCCGGGCCAGCGCTGTTTCAACAAAAGCGCGTGGGCTTTCGCGGGCGCGAATTCACCGTATACAAATTTCGCACCATGCGCCTCCAACCCGCAGGCCAGTCCATCGAGCATTTCATCACCCGCTCTGCGGACCCGCGCATCACCCGGCTTGGCGCTTGGTTGCGCCGCAGCCGGATCGACGAATTGCCACAGCTCTTCAATGTCCTGCGCGGAGAAATGAGCTGGATCGGCCCACGCCCCGAAGCCACCGCCCTGTCGCAATGGTATGAAGAAGAGCTCCCCTTTTACCGCTATCGCTATGTGGTGCGTCCGGGCATTTCAGGTTGGGCGCAGGTCAATCAGGGGCATGTCGCCGAAATCGAGGATGTGCACACCAAGTTGCAATTCGATTTTTATTACATTCGTCACTTTTCGGTGTGGCTCGACCTGCTGATCGTGGCCAAAACGGTGAAAACAATGCTGACAGGATTTGGATCGCGATGACCCGTGTGGTGGTTGTGGGGCTTGGCTATGTTGGCCTTCCGCTGGCGGTGGCGCTGGCGGGCAAGTTTGCCACGATTGGTCTTGATATTGACACGCGCCGTATCGAGGAATTGAGCGCGAACCATGATCGCACCGGCGAGATTGACGCGGCGCGCCTCAACGCCAGCAGCTTGGCGCTGGCCGCCGATCCGGCGGTGTGCCCCCCTGCGGATTTCTACATCGTCACCGTGCCCACGCCGATTGATGGCGCCAATCGCCCCGATCTGCGCATGGTGGAGGCCGCCAGCCGCACCGTGGGCGCGATGCTGCCCGCCGCTGTGGCCGAGGGGCGGGTGCCGGTGGTGGTTTATGAAAGCACGGTCTATCCCGGCGTGACCGAGGATATTTGCGGGCCGATCCTGGAGGCGCATTCGGGCCTTGCTTGCGGCAAGGATTTCTTCCTCGGCTATAGCCCAGAGCGCATCAACCCCGGCGACCGCGAGCATACGGTGGACAAGATCACCAAGGTCGTCTCGGGCCAGACGCCTGACATTCTCGACCGCGTGGCGCATCTTTATGGCTCGATCACCAGCGGGGGCACGTTCGCCGCCGCCAGCATCAAGGCCGCCGAGGCCGCCAAGGTGATTGAAAACGCCCAGCGCGACATCAACATCGCTTTCATGAACGAGATCGCGCAGATTTTCAGCAAGATGGATCTGTCGATCTGGGATGTGCTGGCCGCCGCGCGCACCAAGTGGAACTTTTTGCCCTTTGGCCCCGGCCTTGTTGGCGGCCATTGCATCGGCGTGGACCCTTATTACCTCTCGCACCGGGCCGAGCAGCTTGGCCTTGATCCGCGCGTGATCCTGGCGGGGCGGGGCATCAATGATGGCATGGCGGGCTGGGTGGCCAAGCAATTGCACAAAGCGCGCGGGGAAAGGCCGGGCAGCATTCTGATGCTGGGCCTGACGTTTAAGGAAAACATTCCCGATCTGCGCAACAGCAAAGTGGCGGATCTGGTCTCGGCGCTGGGGCGGCTGGGCCATGCCATCACCGTGCATGATCCCTATGCCGATGCCGCCGAGGCTCTGCATGAATATGGCATACCGCTGGTGCCCGATGCGCTGGACCGCCAGTATGACATGATTGTGCTGGCCGTGGCCCACAGGGAATATCTCGCGTTGGGCGGCGAGGCCTTTCGCGCAGCGCTCAAGACGGGGGGGACGCTCGCCGACCTTAAGGGCGAATGGGGCAAAGCGGCAGACTGGACGCTGTGATTATACCTGATTCCCTGTTGTTTGATTTGCTGTGGCCGCTTGGCAAGACACAGCAACCTGCCCATGAGCAATGGGCGGATATCGACACCATCGCTGGTCAGCATCGCTTGCGCCCGTTGCTCCATCATTGCGGCATTACCCATGCCCCCGCCCCGTTACGCGAAAAATGGCAGATGGCGCACCGGCGATCCGTCTTCAATGGGCTGAACTTGCAGGCCGAACTGCATCGCATCGGCGCAATCCTTAGCCCCGCGGGCCTGGAGGCGGTTGTGCTCAAAGGCGGGGTGTGGCTATGGCGAGGCTGGATTCCCCCCGGCATCCGCCCCATGCGCGACATCGATCTGTTGCTGCGCGATGAAGCGCAGGCGCAAGCGGCGCAGGCGCTGCTGCTATCGGCCGGCTATGTTCCCGAAAGCCCCACCACCCCCGATGCCAAGCATCTGCCGGGCCTGCGATCGCCGACGGGGCAACTCGTTGAGTTGCACACCCGCGTGATCGATGCCCCTCATGATGGCGCACGCGCTGCAGAACACCGCTGGCGAAACGCGGCCCTAACGCGAACTCTGCCTTGGAACGAGACCGGCCCAGCGCCGCTGCGCGTTCTTGATGATACCGATACGCTGCTTCACACGATCCTTCATGCCGCGATCGATCACCAGTTCAACAATGGGCCGCTGCTACTGATCGATGTCGAAGCGCTGGTGCGATGCGGCATGATTGATTGGGATCGCTTGCGCCACGATGCGCGCGCGCTCGACGCCGAAAGGGCCGTCGATCTCGTGCTGACCGTTTGCCAGTATCGTTATCCCACGCTGGCCGAGCGGCTACCCAAGACACGAGCCATGGTGCCGCCAGCCATGTTAAAAGTGGTCGAAACCATGATGCTCGTCGACCGTAGCGCCCCGAGCGAGCAAGGCTGGCTGGGGAGTTTGCTTGCCGCGCCAAACGGCGCCCGTCTGCGCAGCCTGCGAATGATGATGAAACGCCGCACCAATAGCGTCAAAGCCGCCTCCGAACAAACTGGCAGGCTGGCGCGATGGATCTCTCTGGCACGCATCGCAGTGGCCCACAGCCTCGCGCTGACCAAACGCCACACGCGGCGACACCTGAAGGCCAGCTACCGCCTGCAACATTGGCTCAAAACATGACCTGCGGCCCTACCACGGGCGAGTAATAATCAATGCGGCTTGCCGACTGTCACATATGTTCCACAACGTTGCCCCCACCGGAGAAGAAACACCCCGCATCTCGATCACGATCGACTTGCCTCCAGTGATCGGGAGCTATCAGGCTGTTGAAGGAGTCGGTGACATCACGGCCACATTCATGCTTCACTCGGCGAAGCGCCAGAAATCCACAGCGTGGCCGACCACATTACCTTGTGGATCCCCGATGGCGGCGGCTCCATTCACATCAAGACCCGCGAACCCCATGGTGGCCCCGTCGAGATCAATGAGGCTGAGGCCGCCGAACTGGTCGAATTGCTACAAACCCTCATGGCCCAAATGACATGAGCAGCAATTCTTCAACAGCCTGCTAGAGCGTGATCTGGCCTGTCAAAATCGCATGAGGGTGATGTCATCCACTATATGATGCAGGCTGCCGCACCATTTCAGATTAAATCGTAATCCCTAATATATTTACATGGAAATAGCAATCTTGCATATGGACAATGCATATATACATTGGTAGCGTATCAGAGGGCAAGGATTATTCTTAACAAAATTAACTACGGTGCATTGAATTTTGAACAAATTTTCATTATCAGTATGGACTTCTGATGGGTGCCGACCTGCCGCGGCGCCATGTTTGCGCTAAAATAGTTTTCTAATTGACTCGAATCAGTATTTTTAATTTCGTGTTTTCGCAAATAATTTTGGGAAGAGACAGGCATGTCTTCAGCGGGGAAAATTGAATTTATATCAAATAAAATTCCTGCACTACTGTCTGGAAGTTACAATATATCCTTGAGGCATGTTCTTGACTACGCCGCCACCAGCGTTTTTGAAAAAATCCATAGATTTCATGTTCAGAGCGAGCGCTTTACAATAAATCCACAAGAGATCCTGAAGCAGTTTCCGTCTCCTAATATTTCAGGCACATTCGATAACGTCCTTCCTCACGTAATTTTCTCTCGTCCGTCCCTGCCTTGGGAGCGCACGCCGCAGCCGCCCGGGCAGGCACCTTGGAGCGAGCCCCATTCCTGGCTCGCGATAATGGTGTTTCCGGCCTATAATGCTCCGGAGTCCGTCATCGGCACACTGGCCGATCTCTGCCCTGCGCCCACCTTAGGCCCTTCATCGTCACAGAGCGCGTTGCCCTCGGGAATCTATTCCTATGGTAGCGTCTACCCCTCCATCGATGATTTTCTGGAGGTGGGCGAAACCCCGGCGACGTCCTGTACCTATATCGATCTTCCCATTCGTCAGTTCGCTGCAATCGCCCCGTGTCAGGAGGATCTGCGCTGGGTGGCGCATGTGCGTTCAAAGGTCCGCGTCGATGAAGATTTCAGCACTTTCTATTCAGTAGTCGTAGCGAACAGCTTGCCGACGCCGGGGATGGGGGCCGTAGCGCATATCGTGTCTTTAGAGGGGCTTGCCGATCAACTTCCAGAAGCCGACGGCACCTATAAAACTGCGCCCGACTGGGCAACGATAAGGCTGGTGTCGCTGGCATCATGGCGCTTTGTCGTGGCGCCACTCGAGGCGTCATTTTCGGCCATGCTGCTCGGGCTAAACAACGGAATTATAGTGCCAACGGCCATTGCGCCGGAAACAGTCGAACTGGGCGATTCGCAAGTGCGGCTTCCTGCCGGGGTATTGCCCGATGCCGCCCCGCAGGATGCCCCAACCGCACCGTTCAATGCTGGCTACACCGTGCTCAGCGGTACCGATCCCCAACCACAGCCTGCGGCCTGGTATCGCGGGCCACTGCTGCCCTCCACGCTGACGCCCGCCGCAGCGGATGCGGCATGGGCGCAGCCGCTGCTGCCAGCGATTCATGCTGCGAGTTTGGCAATGACCGTCGATGCCACGCCGACGCAGGATCTGTCCTACGCCAGCGCTTGGCAACTTGGTCGCCTGTTGGCGCTGGCCGACAAGAATTTCGCGACCGAGCAGGTATCGTGGAAGCGCGATATCAGGCTGACGCTCAACACTGCGCTGGGCCAGCAGAACCGGCTCGGCAGCGGCAGCCGAGCAGGTTATGCTGAACTGGTCCGAGCGGTTGTAAAGGACCCCGAAAAGATCCGGTCGGTGCTGGGCGCCAGCCTTTCGACTGATGGTGCGGCGGACACGCTTGCCATCCCGCAATCGCTGGTTGACTGGCTCGCGCGGCTGACGCAGTTGCAACTGGTGCCGTTTCCCTATCTGCTGCCAGACAGCCGCATGGCCCCGGCAGAAACGCTGCGTTTTTTCTCGGTTGATCAGCGTTGGATCGCCTGCCTGCTCGATGGCGCATGGAGCCTTGGGCGACAACCCGCCTCAGGCTGGGGCTTTGATACCGCCTATCAACCCTGGCAACAGCTATTGGCGGGAACGCTGCTGCCGTCCTTCGCCGTAAATGGCAGCTTCTGGCCAGCGACTGGAGCGCTGCTCAATTCGCAGATTATCCCTGGCTACTGGCCGGGCATCCAGTTTGAGACCGATCCCATCGCGAACGTGGTGCGAGAGGATCTTCTGGGGCCGATTACGCTGCTGCTCCTGCTAGATCGCCCGATCACATCGCTGACCTGCAAGCAACCGTCCGAGGGCATTCATTTCGGCTTCGACATGGATGAGGCAGGCCAGCTCAGCAAGCAACTGCGCTATGTCAAGATCGACGGCACCTTTTATCCCGCGCCGAAGAAACCCGACCCAGTGATCGGTCAGGAAGTGGCCGACCTTATCCTGACATCAATCCCGCAGCGATCAGCGACGGTGATCCAGCTTGACGAGCTCGCCTCGGCGATAAGTGACGCGCTGAAACTGCTACCGGGCAGCAGTCTGATGCCCGTCGATCTCGCAGTCGAACTGGTCGAGAGCATGACCTCGGTCCGCTTTGATCTTCCCGTAGCAACAGAGGGTTGACGATGCTCCAATGTCCCGCCGCAGTGCCGATGCGCATCGACGCGCTCTGGTCCGACAGCACGCACCCCCTTGCGCCTCCCAGCGAGGATTTCTCAACACTGCTCCGGGCGACATCGACAAGCGGCAATTACTCGACTGCCAAGCCATGGCTGGGTAAGACTGCCGACATTCCGAGCAACGACGATCTCGTGCTACCGCCGGGCTTGCATCTCCACTGGACACTGCCACACGCCCTACGGCGCGGCACATCGGTCTATGTCGTCACGAAAGCGCTGCTCAACGAACTGGTTCAACAGGGTATGCCCTGTGCGCTGGTCGCCGCGCTCCAATCAGCAGCGGTGGCGGGCAAGGAATATGACCATGATGGCTTTGTCGCGCTGCTAAAGGGGCTTGTGAGCGTCGCGCTCCCGCCGCTGACGCTGCCTGATTTTGCCCTGCGCGCAACGCCGCAACCCTATGCAGGGCTGATCTCTTCCGATCCCAACATCGTAGTGGAGACGCTGACGCCTGCACTGCAATGGGATCCGATCTTTCTCGATCTCTATGCGCCAACTATCCTCCACGCTGCGGCGCAGATGAAACTGCCCCCCGTGCCAGACCGCTGGCTGGTCGTGCGGACTACGATGGACGACAACAGTACAATCGCCTGGGTTGTAGAGAGTGATCGCCTGTCAACACCCGCAGCGGATGGTTCAGCACCGGCGGGGGCAGGGCCACGCGCGGTTCCTGCGCAATTTTCGGCGGACTTCATTCAGAACTGGGGCACCGTAACGCCGCAAATGGCGATCCAGTATCTCGGCCGGTTCACTGAAGCGGCAAACTGGAACGAGAGCAGCGATGCCACGCGCCTCTCGCCGCTGACGGCGGTGGGCCATGGCGCGCCGGATTTCGCGTCCTTCTATCCCAATTGTCAGGGCGTTTTTGGCTTTTACGATGCGAGCGCGATGGTCTCGACCGCCTATCGCTATACCGTGATCGGCTGGTTCGCAGATCCTGCCAATGATCCTCTTTCTGATACCTATGCTGCGGCGTCTTGGGCCGCGCCCACCACGGTGGAAGAGCGAGCGCAGTCGCTGGCCTGGCTACTCGACGAGAACGACTGGAGCGGCGTCGACAGCAGTATCTATGTTGCCTCGATCAATGTAACGGGCACCAACTGCCAAGCCGCCTCCGAAATCGCAATACCGCAGGACGCCGTCGACGCGGCAATCGGCAACACGGCGGCGGAGGCGCTGTCGGCTTATTTGACCAAAAGCGAGACGACGGCCGCCGTCGGGCTGACACCGCAGGGCATTCTTGACGCGGCGCAGGCAGGTGTACTGGACGCGGTGCTTGGCCCTGACGGGCCTGCGATCGTCGAGAACGTGCTTCATACGCAGAGCTTTCAGCCCGTAGACGGCGGGTCGATATGGCAAGTGGCGGCTATCCCTCCCGCCACGCCCGGGTTATCGGGCGCGCCACAGGACGGGGCGATCACCTTTACGCCATCGCTGGCGGCGGCGCTCAATGCGCTGAACAATGCCCAGTTAGCATTTGATTCCGCGCTCGCGACGCAAGCGATGGAGCGACACCAGCTTTTTGCCGATCTTTGCCGCGCGCTTCATCTGGAAACCGATGCCTCGGGCGCGAGCTTATCGCCGATCTTTCCCAACGGCGCCACGCTTTCCAATCTGGGCAGTTCGCTCGCCAATGTCGCCGCTGATGCCCTCACCCAGTCCGCAGCGGCAGTGCGCAGCGTCAGCATGAATGGCGCGAGCACGGCGCAGATGGCGCCCTATGCGGCGGCGACAGCGCTGTATCTTGCCTATGCCGCCGCTCTGGCAGCAATCCCCGATGCGGGGGCCTATTATCTGCGCCGCCAACCCGCGCCGCGATACTGGCGCCCAAACGATCCGGTGGTGATGCTTACAGAGCAAGACGGCAACCATCTGGTCGCGAGCCCGCCCGCCGGGTTGCCACGCCGAAATGTGGATGGCACCGAGTATCTGCTTCTCGCTCTGTTTACCCCCGCTACCGCGCCGACGTTTCTGCCGACGAACTGGGATGCGATCCCCGCCGTTCCATCTGCGGAATATGTGGGCGGGGCGATCGCCGCGATTCCGCCTGCGCAGGCGGTGGCGAGTTGGCGTCCGCTGTCGCTGGAATGGCAGACCAAATATTTCCCCTATCCGAGGGCGGGGTCCATCAACTCCGCAGGCCCAAACCGCGGCCCATTCTCCGTGAGCGACTATGACACCGGCTTCCTGTCCGAGAATTTCGAACCGGATGCGACAGGGATCGAGTTGCAGCCAAAGCATAGTGTGAAGCCCGATCTGCACCATCAGGCGTACTATAATGGCCGCGTCGTACTGAGCAGCCATACGCGCGCGACGCTGCGCACCCGCATCCTGCAACTGACCAACCAACTCCGCAATCCGCCGCCCGATCCTTCGGGCCTGCTGCTGCCCGGTGTGTTGGGGCAAGAGCCGGTCAAATCCATGCTGACCGATGCCTATACCAGCACTGTTACGACATTGGCGCAGACGCTGGACGGGTTCGGCGACCAGTTGCTGATGCTCACCGGGTGCAGCCAGATCAGCAAGTTCGCGTCCAATTACCAGATGGCGGGCTGGCAACAGGGCACTACCTCCCCGGTGCCGATATGGGATGCGGATTCGCAATCCTTCTTCAACGAGATTGGGACACAGGCTCATTCGTCCCCCAATCAGGACACCATTTATAATCCAATCCGCGCGGGCCAGTGCCAGCTTACCGCGATCGTGCTGGTCGATGGCTTTGGTCAACGGCGGCGCTGGCAGGCTGCGGCGCAGTCCGCCAACACGGTTATCTCCAACGCGCTGCCCAATGAGACGGGAAGCGCTGCGGGATCGGCACCCGCTTTCTTCCTGCCGCCGCGCCTTGCCCAGCCCAGCAGGCTGTTAGTCCGCTGGCTAGCCGCCGACGGCAGCAACGCCGTTGAAAGCAATCAGGACCCGGCAACCAGCCCGATATGTGGCTGGGTCGCGCTAGACCGCGTCGATGAGACGATCCTGCTCTTCGTCAAGGATGGCACACTGATCGGCTGGATCGCCGCCGATACCGGCGCGATCACCTATTTACCGGGCCATTCCCGCGCCGACATTGTCGATCCCTTCCTGTTACAGGTGGTCGATCAGGTGGCCATGCCGGGTGTGGCGCAGGCTTTTTACGACGACGTCGATCAGGCGCTGCTGACGATAGAGCCGCGATCGCACCGCCACCATATCAACCAATCGGTGCTCGAAAGCCGCCCCATCGCAATCGGGCGTGTGGCGCTAAACCTCCAGCTAAAAGGGATGCCGGCCCCGCATCAAGGCTATGCCGCGCTCGCCACCATGGCGCTGGATGGCGCCACGTTCGCCGCTCAGCCTGCGCCATCACCCTATATCCAGCGCGAAACCTGTGGGTTCGAGGATGTCGCGGTGCCCGTGCGATTGGGCGATGTCAGCATGGATGATGACGGGCTCATCGCTTTCTGGACGATCGACGGTGATGTCAAAATCGCTGCGGACTATCAGCTCATCAGCACCGATCCGGAAGCCCGGGCAGACGATGAGCCTTGGGTCACGGTGACAGGCAACCCCGCCGCCGCACCGCGCCAGATGCTGCTGCTGTTCGATCCGCGCGCAAAGATCCATATGACCACTGGCCTGCTGCCGGTAGTGGAGGCGACACTCTCCAACGCAATGTTCGCCGACGCGCTCAGCCGCATGGACTATTTGATGCAGGTTTCGCCGATCCTGACCCCTGCTGGCCAACTGGCAATGCCGCTGCCCGCCGAGACCAATGGCGGCTGGACCTGGCTATCCAACAGCGACGGAAGCTGGTCCGGCCCGACAACACCGGTGCCAACCGATGCGAAGGTCCACCCATCCAGCCAGCCTGCGGTGATCCGCGCTGGCTTTCTCAAGACGCGATAAGGAGGCGGGCGGACATGGCCCTCAATATCATCGCCTGGAACATGCAGGGTGAGCGGAGCGCTTTCGGTAGCCCCTATTCCCAGATGTTCTCTGCAGTGCTTCCTAGGTTGGTCAATGAGGCGCCGAACGACACGTGGCTGATCTATCTGTCCGAATGCGGAAATCCGTTCGATATCAATGCCAAGGAAGTCTTGCCGGGGGCAATTGGATATCATTTCGAGTCCTACGATTCGGGAGAAGGCTACAATATTATGAAACATTGGGGCTCGAAAGGAATTGCGGTACGCGGCATCTACTGCCCGTGGCAAAAATCTGATGGTATAAGTAATTTACGATGCTCCAACATGATAATGGAAGTTGCAACCTACGACCCACTTTCTATTAATAATAAACCATTTTTCAAACTTATTTGCGAATTTTTAGCATCTGAAGATGGATTATTGAAAAATATTCGCCCAATCCCGTTTGCAACCAGCTTCAAAAATACGACCGCACAATATTATGTGGGAGGGGTTCACAATATCGCCACGCAGTCCCTAGCGGCGAAAGCCGTAAACAGGCTGGCACAACATTTCTTTGCCGGAAGCCTAGGATCAGTTATCGCCGGGGACATGAACGTCTCTGCGCCGATTGATGCGCAAGGTAAGTCGGCTAAAGATAAAGGGAAATGGCCGTGTAGCATGGAATTTGGCACATACACCCCTCTTCTGTCAGGAAAAGCAACCCAATCAAGCGGCGGGCAGCTCGATTGGGCGATGCATTCCTTCAAAAATCCCAAAATTTCTCAGGCGTTTTTGGCTAAAAACATCATTAATGTTTCGCCTTTTGATACCGGAAGATACTCCGGATATGCATCATCCGATCACGAAATATTAGTCTATTCTATAGAGCTATAGGAGGGTTTCGTGTATTACGCTGATGTTCAGAAACCCTTCTCGAAATTGATCGCGGCAGGCTGGCCGGATGCGACCAAGCTTATTGAGAATACTGATTACACGGTTCTCGCCATGTCGAGCGAACCTGTCTCGGCACAGCTCACGGCCATAGAGAGCGCGCTTGCCGCCGAACTGTCCAACGATCCGATTTCCGCGCTGTTCAAAGCGGTGCCCGAGGAACTCAAAACTATCGTCTCCCAATTCCTCGGCCAGATCAGCATTGTGCTGTTTACATTCCAAACCGGGCTGCGCGACGATAAGGGCATCGCGATCCGATCTTTTGCCATCGCGATCGAGCCGACAGACCACACCGCAGAACTCGCCGGGCTGACGATCAACGATTACGGCATCCAGCTTAATTTCACAGCGCTGCCATTCGGGCTAGTGTGGAACCCGATTCTGTACGCCATCACCAGCTTCCTGGGGGTAACTTGCGGGCTTCAAGTTGGGCTGGGGAACCCGTCGATCCAGCTCTGCCTGAGCGATGGCACCGCCTCCACCATCGATACGATCCTGAGCTCGGCATCCAGTGGGACCACGTTGGCCTCGCTCGCCGCCAACATGGGCGTTTCGCTACCGGAGGCGCCGGTCAAGCTCGATCTGCTGCTGGTGCGTGCGGAGCTTGGGGATGCGCCGCAATTCGATTGCGTCCTTGCGCTGGATTTCGGGGGCAATACGCTACGTTGGGGAGCATTCACGCTGCTCTCGCTCGCCTTTTCGTTCAGCTGCGGCAGAGGTGCGACAACATTCGGCGCAAAGGTGGTGGCGCAGATCGGCGGCGATCAGCACATCTATGAACTCGATGCCGAACTAAGCTATAGTAGCACATCGGGCATCACCCTCACCGGCGCCTGTCCGGTAATCGGCTGCACACTTGCTGATCTTTGGAACCAGCTTGAAGGGCCGCTGAATGTATCGAGCCCGGCCGCCATGCTGGACGACATCTACCTCAGCGGACTTTCGCTGACGCTGGTGCAGGAACAATCTGGCAAGACGAGATTCACGATCCATTGCGGGGGCAGTGTCACCTTCGACGCGCTGGGCGCCCCGCTATGGTTTGCCTTTACCTTCATCGGGGAGAGCGGCGGGGAAATCGATGTAACGATGTCCCTCAATGCGCTGATCTTCGAGATGAGCCACGAGAAAAACACGACGGTCTTTTCGTTCAAAGGGCCGCAGTCTTTGCCGTTGCAGGACCTAGTAGCGGCGGCACAAATTAACCTGCTCACGCGCTTTGCAACCGATCTAAACCTGACACTCCAGGCCGCCGATCTGGTGATCGTCAAGGACCCGGTCACCAAAACCAACCACCGCTTGTTCGCCGCCGACCTGACATTTGATGCCGCAGTCCAATCGCCCGTGCTGAAAATGATTACCGGCAGCGATACGATCGGCTGCACCGGCGCCACCCTGTACGGCGCGAATGCAGAATGGACGCTGGATCAGATCAATGCGGTGCCGCACCGTGCAGTGCAAATCGGCGCACCAGTGCCTCAGGGGATTAGCGCGACCCCCGTGCTCAAACTTGGCTCTGTGTCGGCGCTCATGCCGCTCACCTCGTCTACCACCAACAATACGACCAGCGACAATGCGCCCACGCCCAACCCCTATGGTGGTGTCGCCTCGACCGGCGAATCATGGTTCAAAGTCCATCGTCAGCTCGGTCCCGTCTATGTTGACCGGCTAGGTTTTGCATTGTCGAGCGCGCAAAATAGCGTCGGCATCGTGCTGATGGCCGATGCGTCGTTCAATGTCGGACCGCTTACCGTATCGCTATCGGGCTTCGACATCGCGATCCCCTATCCCAACATTGCTGATCTGTCGGTCTCCCTCAACGGGCTTAACGTTGCCTATGACAAGCCGCCACTGACAATCAGCGGCGGCTTTCTCTCGACGGAGGACAGCTCTTATATAGGTGACCTTACGGTCAAAACCGAGACGCTACTTCTCAGCGCAATCGGCGAATATGCCGAAGTCGATGGCCACACCTCGCTCTCGGCCTTCGCCGCCTTGACCCAGCCGCCGCTGGGTGGGCCAATCTTCTGCTTCGTCGATGGGCTTGCTGCGGGCTTTGGCTATAATAGCGCGCTCAACATGCCAAGCAAGGCATCCGAAGTCGCGGATTTCGCGCTAGTTCAGGTTGCATCGGGCAATCTGTCACCGCAAAATCCGTTCTCGATCATCCAGCAATGCATAACCCCCAGCGTGGGACAAGATTGGATTGCGATCGGCATATTATTCCGATCGTTCGAAGTTGTGCAATCGGTCGCGCTGCTCACCGCCGGTTTCGGCGACAAGCTTCAGTTCACCATCCTCGGCCAATCAGAAATATCGCTACCCCCAGCCAGCACGGAACGCATCGCCTATGCTCAGGTCGATATCTTGGCCCAATATGTGCCCAGCGAAGGCACGCTGTCTGTATCGGGAGTATTGACACCAAAATCCTATGTCTTGTCGCCCGATTGCCATATCCAAGGCGGCTTTCTGTATATGCTCGAAAGCTCGGGCGAGTTCATCATTAGCTATGGCGGCTATGCTCGGGCTTTCGATTATGCCGCGCGTGGCTATCCTGATGTGCCCCGGCTGGGCATGTCGTGGCGCATTGATTCGCATACCAACATCGTTGGCCAAGCCTATTGCGCGCTGACCCCGAACGCGATCATGGCGGGCGGCGCGCTCCATGCAAGCTGGGACAGCGGGATATTTTCCGCCTGGTTCGATGTGGCGATCGATTTCCTGATCCAGTGGCGCCCGTTCCATTACATCGCGGACTTCTCAATGTCGTTGGGCGTCAGCTTTGACCTAAAGATCTGGTTCGTCCATATTCATTTCACCTTCCATATTGGCGCCAACCTGACCATCCACGGCCCGCCCTTTGGCGGCCATGCCCATATCGATCTCGATGTGATCTCGTTCGACATCAGCTTTGGCGCCGACAATCCCAGCCCGACGCCGCTGCTGTGGGATGAATTCCGCGCGATGTTGCCGGGCGATCCATCGGCAGACGCAACAAATAGCGCATTGCTCTCGGCAAAGGTCACCGGCGGACTGATCCAAGATTTCACCAATAGCGGCAATCAGGATAGCAAGAACGCAGACCTGCCCGACTGGATCGTCAACGGCACACATTTCGCCTTTACGATCCAGAGTTCGCTGCCGATCACCCAAGCCGCATCCGGCGATGTGTCCGTCATCGAGCCGCCGGTCGCCACGAAGATCGGGATATTGCCGATGGCCGAGCACTCGGCGAGCGGAACACTCGAAATCGTGCTGACCGGTCCCGAAGGCCGCACCATCAACGCCTCCACAAACCCCGATATTCGCGTCGAGCGCATCGACACAAAAGGGCCTGCGGCGCTTTGGGGTCTTGCCGCGCCGACCGATGCGAATGCGGCGCCGATCACCATGACTACCGGCTTTATTCTGTCGGGCGATCTTCAGGCATCAGACGAAACACTAATCGTCGATGTCGCCAACCTACTCGATGAACTCGTGACCGTACAGGCGGTGTCCGACCGTCCGGCACGCATCCATCCCTTCAGCTAGGAGCCTCGATCATGGGCCAACCCGAACAGATAGACGAGGACCTCGCCATCACCCCGATCAACATCGTGTGCAACTGGTCCCCCGGCTATGTGACAACCGGCGGCAAGTGCTTCGGCAATCTGGAACTGACCTCGACGACGCCCGGCATTGATGTCGTATTTCAACAGGGCGAACAGCTTGT